>Ga0315906_10003549_pt1 | contig 20692 bp, 15 predicted proteins | sample LakEriMetagenome_4_FD_203526 | JGI IMG/M metagenome (GOLD analysis project Ga0315906, IMG submission 203526) | Freshwater fungal communities from buoy surface, Lake Erie, Ohio, United States - Buoy 2 MA122 | ecosystem: Environmental > Aquatic > Freshwater > Lake > Lake biofilm | place: USA...
TCCGGCCAGGCACATGGCCTCGGTGGCGTTTGCAATCACTTGGTCGTCAGGGTGCAGCGTCCGCACAACGCCGTCAAGCGTGGTCAAGGTTTCGCCCGTGTGGGCACGGCGAACCACGATGCTTCCGCTAACTGAAGTAGCGTCAAAGCAGTGCAGGGGGTGGCCAAGGGCGTGCATCGCGTAGTTCGTGGCGTCGACCAGCGCGTTGATGGGGTTGAGGCCAATGGCCTTGAGGCGCTGCTGGATGGGTTCGGCCGAGGGTTGGCTTCCGACCACGCCGGTGATTTTCAAGGCTCCGTACTGGGGGCAGGCGGCGGAATCTTCGACGCGTACCGCAGTGGCCCCGCTTGCAGTACTGCTGAGGTCCACCGTGGTGGGCTCGGTCCACATCACGTCCTGGCCGTCGCGCAGCAGTGAGGCGCGCAGGTCGCGGGCCACTCCGTAGTGGCTCATGGCGTCCATTCGGTTGGGGGTCAGGCCGATTTCGAGCACGTGGTCGCTCTCGAGGCCCAGGTATTCGGCCATGGGCTGACCGACGGGGGCGTCGGGGCGCAGCACCATGATTCCGGCGTGGTCGTCGCTGAGGCCAAGTTCGTCTTCAGCGCAAATCATGCCTTCAGAGGGCTCGCCGCGCAGTGCGGATTTCTTGATCACTAAAGGTTTGTGGCTGCCGGCGGGAAAGAGTTCGGCTCCGACGGTGGCTACGGCCACTTTCTGGCCTTCGGCCACGTTACTCGCGCCGCACACGATGCTCAGCCATTCGGGGGCACCTACGTCGACTTTGGTAACACGCAGGCGGTCGGCGTTGGGGTGCTGGCGCACTTCGCGGACTTCACCGACGACAATTCCGCGCAGTCCGCCCGGAAGGGCGTCAAACACCTCGGACTTTTCAACTTCGAGTCCAGTAGCAGTAAGGCGTTCGCCGATCTCGGCAACGCTGAGGTGTGTCGGAAGGTAGTCCGAGAGCCAGTCCAATGAAATGCGCATGGCGCAAAGGTAGTTCGGTCTAGACGAGGCCGAAAATCACCGCGGCATAAAGCGCAAAGCGAATAAAACGCGTCAACGCGGCCCATAAGTACCACTGAAAACGGTACCCGACCATGCCCGCAATGGTAGAAACCAGCGGAAACGGTAGTGGGGTGACTGCCGCAAGTACTACGAGAAGCCCACCAAAACGGCGAATTTGGGTGAATTGGGTGGCGAATTTGCCGTCGACCCAGCGCTTCACTCGAGGGAGCCGATGCAGCTGCTGCCCGATTCCGTAGCTGATGACCCCGGCTAGGTAGCTAAGTGAGGCAAGGATTCCGACCATAAGCCACGGGTGCGAGAGACTCTTGGTCCAAATGATAAAGAGGTCGGGGGGGAGGATACCGACCACAATCTCGCTCGCGAACATCGTCAGCGCCACGAGGTACCAAGGCAACTGCCCCGTTACCCATTCGGCGGCCGAGGTCAAGTCAAAAACGTACTTATTGAGTGCCCAAAGTGCGATGCCAAAAAAGAGCAAGGCCCAGCCCATCTTGCGAAGCCCCTCTTTCATAAAGGTGTAGCCCCCGGTGATGATGTAAAAACGGTGCGTAAGTCGGACCGACCGCCAGAAGGGGCGAATTTTGGGCTTGGGCAGGTGCAGTCGGGGCTTCATCGGACTAAAGGTACGCCCTCACGGACCGCAGGAATCGGGCCAAAGTCACATTGCCTCGGGTGGAATAGCTAGGCGATTCGCCCCCAGGCCATTCGGCCTCGGGCGTAGTCGCTAAATCGCGCCCTCAAGGCCGCGTGGGCAGGTTGTTCGAGCTGCGGGTCTTCGTCTACGATGCGCGCTGCGGCGCGGCGTGCCCACTCGACCAGTGGTCCGTCGTGCACCAGGTTGGCGAGCTTGTACTCCATTACGCCGGACTGGCGGGTGCCCATCAGGTCGCCCGGGCCGCGTAGCTGCAGGTCGACGTCGGCAATTTCGAATCCATCGTTCGTGCGCACCATGGTTTCGATGCGGGTCACGGCGTCGTCGCTGAGCTTCGACGAAGTCATCAGCACACAGTAGGACTGCTCGGCACCCCGGCCTACGCGTCCGCGAAGCTGGTGCAGTTGGCTGAGGCCGAATCGTTCGGCGTTCTCGATCACCATTACCGACGCGTTGGGAACGTTTACACCCACTTCAATCACCGTGGTCGCCACCATGATGTGGGTTTCGCCGCGGGCAAACCGCCCCATCTCCCATTCCTTGTCTTCGGGGCGCATGCGGCCGTGCACAATGCTGACATGGTATTCGGGCTGCGGAAAATCACGGCACACGCTCTCGTAGCCGTCCATCAAATCCTTGTAGTCGAGCTTTTCGGATTCCTCGATGAGCGGATACACCATGTATACCTGCCGTCCCAGCGCGATTTCTTTTTTGAGAAAGCTCCACAACGCCAGGCGGTTGGCGTCGGTGCGGTGCAGCGTTTGAATCGGTTTGCGCCCCGGCGGAAGCTCGTCGATCACCGACTGCTCGAGGTCGCCGTACATACTCATCGCCAGGGTGCGCGGAATCGGCGTCGCCGTCATCACCAGCATGTGCGGGGCGGGGCGGTTTTTGGCTAGCAGCCGTGCGCGCTGGGCCACTCCAAAGCGGTGCTGCTCGTCGACCACCGCGAGTCCCAAGTTGTGAAACACCACGGGGTCCTCGATGAGCGCGTGGGTTCCGACCAAAAGGTGCAGGCTGCCGTCGGCCAGATCAGCCAGCAGTTGCTTGCGGGCGGAACCTTTGACGCTTCCCGTCAGCAGCCCCACGCGCAGCCCTAGGGGCTCGGCCCAAATTTCGAGCGACCTCGCGTGCTGCTGCGCCAAAATCTCGGTCGGAGCCATCAGCGCCGCCTGAAATCCGTTGTCCACGGCGAGTAGCATCGCCATGAAGGCCACCAGCGTCTTGCCCGAACCCACGTCGCCCTGTACAAGTCGGTTCATGGCGCCTCCCGAACCCATGTCGCGTCGGATTTCACGAACCACCCGTTTTTGGGCTTCGGTGAGCGGAAAGGGCAAAATTTCTTCGTAAAACTTCGTCAGGTGCGTGCCCACACTGGCAAAACGGTGACCAGCCCTGCTGCGCCCCTGCTGCAGGCGCTGGTAGGCAAAAAGCAGCTGGTCGAGAAAGAGCTCTTCAAACGCGAGTCGGTTGCGGGCGGCAGCGAGGGCTTGGGCGGACTCGGGGTGGTGCATGCTGCGCACAGCCACCTCTCGGCGCGGCCATTTTTGTGCTTCGCGCAAGGTTTCGGGCATCCAGTCGCTGCGGTCGCGCGCTGGATCCTCGAGCAGTGCGTCAATTTTGGCGGCCAAGCCTCGGCTGTGCAGATGCATGGACCCCAACTTCTCGGTCGACGAGTACATCGGGGTCAGGCCCGCGGCGGCGGCGGGTCGGCTCGCGGCCCGCTCGACCTCGGGGTGGGCTATGTTTAACCCGTTTTTAAACGCGTTCACGCGCCCAAATACCACGACCTCTTCGCCCACAGGCAAGCCCTTCTCAACCCAACGGAGCCCCTTGAACCACACCAATTCGAGCTCGTCGGGGCCGTCTACCAGTCGGGCAGTCAGCCGGCGTTTGGGACCGGTTCCGACCGTCTGCACGCCCGTGAGCAGACCCCGAACCTGAACCTCGGCCGGGCCAGGCTGCAGCTCGCGAATGCGCAGCACCACGCTGCGGTCGATGTAGCGGTAGGGGTAGTGCGCCAGCAAATCTCCAAACGTGCGCAGACCCAGATCGCCCGCAAGGGCTTCGGCCCGCAACGGACCGATTCCTTTCAGGTAGGCGAGGGGGGTATCGAGCCAGCGCGAGGACATACCCAAAAATAGGGCTATCTTCCGCCGTCGCTATGGAATACCGTTCCCAAAATGCCCGCCAGCGCGAACTTGGCCTGCGCATCGCCGATGGAGCGCTGCTCGCTGTCCTTTTTTGGGGCGGAGTCGCCCTGCGGTTCGGCGACCTTCAGGCCGAAAACCCCGCCTACTTTGACCACTACCTGCGTTTGGCACAGTGGCTCGGAATCTTTTGGTTTCTACTTGGTTGGGTTGGTCAGCCCTACCAGCTTGCGGTGGGTGTTGAGCTTCGCACGGTCGTCGCCCGCTTTGTGCGCCAGACGGGCCTGCTGCTTGCACTGACTGCCTTGCTGGTGGTGTCGCTCAAGACCTACGTGTACTCGCGCGTTTTTTTGGTCGGACTCTTCGCGTCCTACCTCAGTTTGGGGGCGCTCCTGCGCGTTGCGGTCGTTCAGGCGGGTCGGCGTCGGTTTCGGCGCGGAATCGGACTCGTCGGCGTCCACGGCCTTGGCACTTCGCCGATGTGGAGCCTCATTGCACGTGAATTGACCGAACGCCCCGACTACGGCTACCGCTGGTTGGGGACCGTAGAATCCCTAGACGGAGTTGATTCGGATGCCGCCGAACTTTGGTTGACTCCGGACCGGGTGCTGGCCGAACTCGATGCGGCCGAAACCCGCGGGCTCCGCTTGCGTGTAGTTCCGGACCTGGCCGCGTTGCCCGCGTCGCGCACCCAGTGGTCCGCCCTGGGCAATGTGCTAATGCTGGACTGGCGCCGCGAACCCTTGGCTTCGGGCTGGGCGCCCTCGCTGAAGCGGGGTCTTGATGTGCTGGGTTCCGCCATAGCATTGATGCTGCTCGCGCCGTTGATGGCACTGATTGCGCTCTGGGTACGGCTTCGCAGCCGTGGCCCCGTGCTGTTTGCTCAGGTGCGATACGGGTATAAGGGTGAGCCCTTCACGATTTGGAAGTTTCGCAGCATGGACTCCCATGCCAACCCTGACCTTCAGGCGGTTCCAGGCGACGCGCGGGTGCTGCACCCTTGGTTGCGTGCGAGCCACCTCGACGAGCTGCCCCAACTCTGGAACGTGCTTCGCGGCGACATGAGCCTCGTCGGACCGCGCCCCCACATGGAAAGCGACACGCAGCGCTACGCCGACGCGGTTCGGGGTTACGGAATCCGCCATTGGGTGCGCCCCGGAATCACCGGTCTCGCCCAAGCACGCGGACTGCACGGCCACACCGACGAAGTTGCAATGGCTGAACGCGTCAAAGCCGACGTGTACTACGTCGAGCACTGGTCGGTGGCACTCGACCTCAAAATTATGCTGGCTACGCTGCTTCGGGCGCAGGGTTGGGTGTGAGCCTGCCTTACTACGATGGTAGTGCCTAGTGCTTCAGAATTTTTAAGTGCTGAACAGCACCGTTAATTGCAACGTCGATGAGGTACATTCCAGATGGAATCGCAGTCAATTCAATAGTTGTGGTACCGTCAACCACCCGTATGAGTTGCCCACTGGCAGTACGCAGCAGGATTTTGTAGGGTGTGTCTGATGGAAGTCCGTCAATGTGAACGAGATCTTTTACCGGGTTAGGTCGTAGCACTAGTGAAAGCTGACTTGACTCGTTTACACCAATACCGTTGAGTTCAAGGAATGTGCATGTGGTATTGGTTCCGCACGAATCACTCACGGTGAGGCATGCTTGGTACAGACCTGAATTGGTGTAGGTGTGTATCGGATTAGGCAAAGCGGCACTGTATCCATCCCCAAAGTCCCAAGCGTAACTGGTAGCGGCCTGATTTAGGCTGGTGAATTGAACCGTTAATCCGGTATTTGTGTGATTCCAGGCCGAAGAAAGGGTATCACACAAACTTATCGTGTCGCACATTGTAGCTGTGCCGCATGAATCAGTTACCGTGTGGCACACGTAGTAACTGCCATGTAGGGCATACGTATGGTTTGGATTGGCTAATGTTGACATGTATCCGTCACCAAAATCCCACATGTGCGTGGTTCCTGCGCTTAAATTGGGCGCAGAAGAAAAGCTTAACTGCAGAGAAGAAACTTTGGTGTGGTTGAATTGTGGCGAACCTTGTACACAACTGTAGTACACGATGAGCTTGGGACGTTTATTGGGATCGGGGTGGTCGCCAGATGAGCATACCACGGACCGATAGGCAACCTCTGTATTGAGTTTCATGCCGAATCCATGATTGACACCCGACAAAAGGTGGTCGTTTACAATTGGCGTTACGTCAATCACATAATCTTGGGTATTACTCACAGATTGCGGAACGCTAACCGTGTTTACGCTGCTCAAAGAAGGCTGATTGGACCAGTTTACGGTGCTCGGCGTCCAAGCGGAAGACACATTGTAAACCGTAAAGTCGTTTTGACCCGTATGAATTCCGCCGTGAGAAGTAGAAATCGTGTTGCAGTACCAAAAAAGTTTGGCGCTGTCAATGGTGCTGACCGGAATGCTCGAGTAGTCGAACTTCATGAAAAACCTCTTGGTTGAGGGTGTGCCCCCAGCAGTCCATTTTGAAATCGTTGCGTCTTCGTGGGTGCTGTAGTTTGTGGTCGGAAACACGTCGACGATCATCGCGTCTTGGTTGGTTCCAGGGCCTGGTCGGAGCACCACCGCAGTAGTCTGGGCATTGAGGTTCTGACTGCAGAGCCAGGAGTTCAAAATGATGAATGCTAGAATTTTAGTGCGGATCATGCCGTGCTATTTTGCGGTGAATGTACAATTAATTATCAACCTGAATTGACCATTTTGGACAGGTTGGCACATGCGAAATCGTACTGTTCCACGATCACGGGCCAACGGTAGCCGCGGTCAAGGGTCGCGCGGTGGTCGCGGGTCAGGGTTCCGCGCTGCATCCATGCGTGCGCGAGCTGCTCGCGGGCGTCTTCTGTGGTAAAATAGTGGGCGGAATCGCCTAAAATTCCGCGGTTGAAGGCATTGTCGTGGGCGGCAATCGCGCAGCTGGCGGCCATGGCTTGAAGGAGGCCGGGATTGGTTCCGCCCGCCGAATGCCCGTGGATGTACAGCCCGCAGTGGGCGCGCAAACTGTCGAGCAAGCCCGCGTCGAACTGACCACCCAAAAGATGTACGTTGGGCAGCTGCTGAAGGGCGCGACCTTCAGGGTTGTCGAATGGGCCAACCACCACCACGGGTGCCACGGGGCTCAGCGCCTCGGCGGCCACCAGGACGTGGTTTTCAGGAACCAGCCGGGCAATGATGAGCGCATATCCACCGGGCTGTAGGCCCAGCGAGGGGTCAAGTTCGCCAGCCGTTTTAGGGTCGTCGACGCCGTACGCGATTTCGGCGATGGGCTTTGGGTACTGGGCCGCGTAACGCGCCATTTCGGGGTGGTCGGCGACGAGCAGGTCTGCAGAACGAGCCGCAGTGCGCTCGGCCCACTTGAGGTAGCGCTGCACGGCGGGGCGGTACTTGCCGCGCATCCATTCCAGACCGTCGAGGTGCACGGCGAGCGGAGCGGTTCCGCGCAAGAATTTGAGGGCAAGCCAAGGGGCCGACGAGGTGGTCCCGAGGGTAAGGTGGACGTCGGGCCGCTGCCGGGCTGCGTCGCGAATGCTCAGTAGGTCGTAGATGAACTGGCCGGCGGAACCCATCCACGGCTCAGGATCCCGGTGGATTCGTCGACGTACGCCCGGGTGCGACCACTCGGTGACGGGGTGGGTCGACGAGGTGGCCACGTCAATGCGCCACCCGAGTGCTGACAGGCCTTGGGCGAGGTGGTCGACCAGTTCTTCGTAGCCGCCGTATCGGTTGGGGACTCCGCGTGAGCCCGTGATGCTGAGGCGACCTCTCAATCCAGAGTAGATCTGTTCGAGCTGCTCGGCGGCCCGATCCCAGGTCAGTAGCGGAGCCCGGTCAGAGCCCATCTCGAGGTCGGCGTTCGCATCGGCGGCGCGCACGGCGGACTCCCAGGCTTCGAGTTCAAGGGGCGCCACATGGACCTCGTCGCCCCACTCGGCGGCGCCCAAGACTCCGGGTGCAGCCACGACCTGGCATCCAGCGCGGCGCGCCTCGGCGACGGTGAGGCCGTAGGTTTCGCTCAGCGACGGAACCAGTACGCCCCGCGCCACACCGTAGGCCGCAGCTAAGGCAGCGGGTTCGAGGCGAGGAAGCCATTCGACATCGGCGCCCGCCGCGCGGGCCGCCCGAATCGCTTGGGTAAGTTGGTTGCGGTAGCGGCCGTGGTTGGGTGCCGCGTCGCCGTACAGCCGCAATGGTTCTGTGAATCCTCGGCGGGCCATGGTGCCCCACAGTTCGACTGCAAAAACTTGGTTTTTCAGACCTTCAATGCGGGCCGGAATCAGCCATCCGCGCCGAAGGTGGCCGTGGGGACGTGCACTCAGTGGCAGGTGGTCGGCGCCCGGGGGGACGACGTGCACGCTGGCTCCGAGGCCCCAACGGCTGCGCAGCGTTGAAGCCTCTGCTTCGGTGGTCGCGACCAGGGCGTCGGCGTGCCACGCGAGTTCCGCGCTCAATCGGTCGGGGCGAAGCACGGACCAGCCCGACCAACGGTCTTGGCCCCGCAGGGCCCGCACCGCGGCCTTGCCCACCTCGACCCATCCCTGAGGAACCTTGGCCGCAAAGGGCGCCCGCTGCGCGTCGTAGGCGCGGTAGTCCACTAGCACGCTGCTCACCACCCAACGCATCCCCGGGTATGCACGGCGCGCCTGCATACAGGGAATCTGGTCGGCCCAACGGCCCAAATTGATGGAATGAAGCACGTCCCATGATTCGCGGTCAAGGAGCGTATGCAGTTGCGCAACCTCGGTCACCACCTCAACGAGGTGGCCACGCTTGGACAAAGCCGCCGCGGTTTGCTCGATCTGCACGGTGTCACCTCCGGGCTGCACCCAGAGGCTTTTACGGGCGAAAAAAAGCAGCTTCACGGGTTAAATGTACTGCGGCCGCGGCGTACCTTCGGGGGGAACAACGAACTCCCCGCAGCCATGGCCATCCCCAAGTTTCTCGTAGGCGACAACACCGACCACCCCGACAGCGTATTTCTCATTCACACCGAGTTTCCGCGCTTTGTCATGGACCTCGATACCGACGAAATTGAGTGGCTCGACGACGTCGACGGCGAGGACGAGGCCGACTTGACCGACGAAATGGCCAAGCTTCTTGGCGAGGCCCAGGCCTTCTACCAGCGCGAGGTTGACCGCTACGAGGACCTCGAAGACTAAATCCCAATGAGTTTCTGGAACCGACTTCAGTGGCGCCAAAACGCGCCGCTGGCACTTCCCGTGGTCGCCGGTCAGGTGGGCCACATCGCGGCGTCGGTTGCAGACTCGGTGATGGTGGGTCGGCTCGGGACCATTCCCTTAGCGGCCGTTTCACTGGCCAATAGTATCCTTTCGGTTCCGCTTGTATTCGGAATCGGAATGGCCTACGGCCTCACCCCCCTGGTCGCACACGCCCACGGCCAGCGCCGCCGAGCAAAGGGCCAGCAGCTCTTCAAAAATGCGGTAGCAGTGAACGTTGCGGCCGCGGTACTGATGACCATCATGGCCTATGCGATGGCTTGGGGCGCCGAGCAAACGGGCCAGGATCCGCGCGTCATCGACGCCTACCGCGACTACTTTTTTATCGTGTCGCTGAGCTATGTGCCCTTCATGCTTTTTATGGCGGGCAAGCAGTACCTCGAGGGCTTAGGCGAAACCAAAATTCCCATGCGCCTCAGCATTGCGGGCAACAGCTTGAACATTGGACTTAATGCGCTGCTCATTTACGGATGGTTCGGATTCCCTGAGTGGGGCATGTTGGGCGCCGGCGTGGCGACCTTGATTGCCCGCGTCGCGATGATGGCGGGCATGTACGTCGCGCTCTTTAGCCAAAAGAGGATCGATGCTGAGGTTTGGGCTGCCGCTCGCGTCACGCTGCACCGCGTGTGGGCGCTGCTCAAGCTGGGAGTTCCGACTGGATTTCAGTACATCTTTGAGGTTTCGGCGTTTGCGCTTTCGGCCTGGATTATCGGAACCTACGGGGCCACCGCCCTCGCCGCCCACCAAGTGGCCATCAGCTTGGCGAGCATTAGCTACATGGCCGCCACGGGCCTCGGAGCCGCCGCCACCATTCGCATCGGCCAGTACCTCGGGCAGCGCGACCACGGGTCGGCGCGCGAAGCAGCGACCAGCCTCTTCGGGCTGACGGTGCTCTTTATGACCTTTACGGGGCTGTTGTTCCTGTTCGGACGCAATCTTTTTCCATTTTTGTACACCGACGACACGGCGGTTGCGCGCCTTGCAGGTCAGCTCTTGATTGTGGCGACGCTCTTTCAAATCTCTGACGGGATGCAGGCGACGGCGCTTGGTGCACTGCGCGGAATCCAGGACGTAAAAATGCCCACTGTATTCACGTTTGTGGCCTACTACGTCGTGGCGCTTCCGCTCGAGTGGATCATCGGTACCTTTTTTGACTTCGGAGCCGTCGGCGTCTGGTTCGCCTTGGCCGTAGGACTTACCCTTTCGGCCGGAGCCATGACCTGGCGCTTTTACCGCCGGTTGGCGGTCATGGCGCGCTAAAAACTAAGAATTTACGCGTAGCGTTCCGCGTCGGCTCCGCTGATCGGGCTGCCGCCAAGGATGTGCAGGCGCTCGACCACGTTGCGAAGCTGGCGCACGTTACCAGTCCAGTCCATTTGCTGCAGGTGTGCCATGGCCTCGGGCGTCATGTGCTTGGCGGAACCGTCCAGCATTCCGAGAAAGTGCTCCACGAGCAACGGAATGTCGTCGCGGCGGTCGTTCAGCGGCGGAACCTCAATCACAATCACACTCAAGCGGTGGTACAAATCTTCGCGGAACCGCCCCGCGGCGATCTCTGCCTTGAGGTCTTTGTTGGTCGCCGCAAGAACGCGCACGTTCACCGAGATGGACTTGCCGCTCCCCACCGGAGTAATGCAGTTTTCTTGAAGGGCGCGCAGCACTTTGGCCTGTGCCGAAAGGCTCATGTCGCCGATTTCGTCGAGAAATAGGGTTCCGCCGTCGGCCAACTCAAACTGACCTTTGCGGTCCTTGATCGCGCTGGTGAACGAGCCTTTGGTGTGGCCAAAAAGCTCTGATTCAATAAGTTCAGACGGAATCGCCGCGCAGTTCACCTCAATGAAGGCCTGGCGCGAGCGCGCCGAGAGCTGGTGAATTTGGTTGGCTACGATCTCTTTGCCGCTGCCGTTGGGCCCGGTGATCAGGACCCGGGCGTCGGTCGGAGCCACTTTTTCAATCACTTCACGCACCCGCTCGAGGGCCGCGGATTCGCCGACCATATCGAACTTTTTGTCGACCTTTTTGCGCAAACGCTGGTTTTCGGCCACCAACTTTTTGCGGTCCAAAGCCTGGCGAATGGTGGTGATCAGGCGGTTGAGGTCGGGGGGCTTGGCGATGTAGTCGTAGGCTCCGCTGCGAATGCAGCCCACGGCCGTGTCCAAGTCGCCGTGGCCGCTAATCATTACAAACGGCGTATCGGCATAAAGTTTCATCGCGTGGGCCAGCACCTCAAGCCCGTCGCGCTTGGGCATCTTGATGTCGCAGAGCACGAGGTCGTAGCTCGACGCGTCCAGCGCGGCGATGGCTTGGTCTCCGTCTTCGGCCTCGTCAATGGCGTGCTTGGGGTCCTCGTTCAAGAGGATGTTTCGCAGTACGTTGCGAATTGCTTTTTCGTCTTCTACCAGAAGTATGCGCGCCATGGGGTCTTGGGGTCTTGTATACTGCTCCAGACACCCTCTTTGAGGGCGAAACCGCTAAGGAGCATGCGGCGTGCATTAAGTCGGGCCAGAACAAGGTCGATTTGCCGCGCACTGAGGTGCAGCGTTTCGGCCCGCATAGCGAGCATGCCAGGCATCAAAATTCGTGCCTCGGTGGTGGCGGATTGCACGGCGTCCGATGTGGCGCGCCACGCGTTCAAATCGAATTCCGCCCGGGATTGCCCCAGTTCGAGCTCGGGGCGGCCCACTCGGTGGGCCATCACGTTGTACAGGGTGTCGAACGAACCGCTTGATCCCAGCAGAATGCGGCACGGATTCGCCGCGAGCGCATCCCAAAGGGGCGTGAGTTCGCGGTCGAGGTGGGCGTCGATTTCAATCCATTGCGCGGCTGTAGGCGGGTCGCTCGGCAGAAACTGCTCAAAGAGGCGGGTCACGCCGAGGGTGAAGCTCTCGGCCCAGACGTTGCGGCCGGTCTCGCGAATGATGAACTCGGTGCTTCCGCCCCCGATGTCCATGATGAGGTGGCGCTCGCTGAGCTCGGGCCACGCTTGGGCCACGCCTTCGGCGATGAATGCGGCCTCTTGGTCTCCGTCGATAATGTTGATGGGTTGGCCTGTCTCGCGCTCGATGCGCGCTGCGAGTTCGGCTCCGTTGGACGTCGTCCGCATGGCAGAGGTCGCAAACGCAAAGCTGCGCGACGCGCCGTAGCTGCGTGTGCTAGTCAAATGCTGCGCGATGGCCGCGACGGCGCGGTCGGCCGCTTCAGGGGTGATGACCCCGTCGCGAAGTCCGCCGGCCCCAAGGCGCACCGGAATTTTATCGCTGAACACGAGGGCGCCGTCGGCGTTCCGCACCAAAAGATTAAAGGTGTTGGTGCCTAAGTCGAGAATGGCGGTGGCGCTCACGACTTCGGAGCCTCTTTAATCCACACGTCCATTTGCGGAAAGGCGATGGTGATTCCGTTGGTGCGAAACGCCTCGTCAATGGCAAACCGCAGGTCGGACTTCACAAATTCGATCAAAAAAAGTTGGGTCGAGTAGAAGTAGAGGCGAAAGACCAGCGCGCTCGACCCGAAGTCGCGAAACTGCACCGAGGGCCCTGGGTCCTGAATCACGTCGGGGTTGGCCAGGCCGCACTCGAGCAGCACCTTTTCGACAAGCCGCGTATCGCTTCCGTAGGCGACGCCCACCTCGACGTGAAAGCGCGAAGTCGTGGCTTGGTGGGCCCAGTTGATGACGCCCTGTCCCGTGAGGCGGCTGTTTGGAAGGATCACCGAAATTTCGTCCCGCGTCTTGATTTTGGTGGTCCGAAGGCCGACTTCGTGGACTTTTCCGACGATTCCGTCAACTTCAATGATGTCGCCAGCAGAGACGGATCGGTCGCTTAGCAGCACGATTCCCGAAATAAAATCCTTAAACGTGTCCTGTAGGCCGAGTCCCAGACCCACAAAAAGTGCGGTTGACGACGCGAGAATGACTGTGATTTGGACTCCTACAAAGTCGAGCGTGAACAGTGCTGCAAGCGTCCACACCACATAGGTGATAATTTGGCCCAGGGCGTATGCGGAACCGCGCTCAATCCTCCTTCGCAGCACCGCACGATTTAACGCGGTGCGAATCAAAAAGGTGAGCAGGCGGGTAACCCCGAGGATGAAGAGTACCTGGCCGACCTCGTAGACGGTGACGTCGAAGTTTTTGTAGGTAAGGATCTGGAACTCCAGCAGGTTTTGCAGCGTCATGTTGGCCTAAGTTACGGCTTCATTCGGATCCACTTCCAGAGGTCGGCGTAGGTCGGTTTTTTGCCGTAGCTCAGGATTCCGACGCGGTAAATGCGCCCGGCGATCCAAACGGTTCCCAAGAATCCGAGGACCATCAGCGACATGCTGGCAGCGACCTCGTACCAGGGTACTCCGAACGGAATCCGGATCATCATCGCAATCGGCGCCGAGAACGGAATCATCGACAGTGCCACGGCCAAAGGTCCGTGCGGATTTTCCATGATGCTCGTCGCGAGAATAAACGTAAGCACCAGTGGAAGGGTCAGCGGAAGCATGAACTGCTGGGTGTCCGTCTCGCTGTCCACGGCCGCGCCCACGGCGGCAAAAAGCGCCCCGTAAAACAAGTAGCCCGACAAGAAGTAGAACACAAACATCCCAATCAGGGCGGGCAGGTTGAGGCTGTCGAGGGTGCCGAGGGCGGACTGGATTCCGCTCAATTCAGGCGCTGCTTGACCGGCCGCACTCAGGGCGGCCACTTGCTCGGGGTCGGGCGAAAGCAAGCCCAGCGCTCCGATGGCGGTCGAGGCAAGGGCGGTGAGCGAAATCCAGATTCCGAACTGCAAAAGGCCCACCGTGGCAATGCCCAGAATTTTGCCGAGCATGAGCTGTGCCGGCTTGACCGTGGTCACAAGAACCTCGACGATGCGCGAGGTTTTTTCTTCGATGACGCCGCGCATGATTTGGGCCGCGTACAAAAAGGTGAACATGTAAATCAGAATGCCCGCAAAGAACCCGGCGGCGGTTTTGATTTCGGTTCCGGACGCTTCGCTGCCCTCGTCACTGAGTTCAAATGCTTGAACACTGGCCTCGGACTTGGCCTTGGTTACCACCGCGGGATCGACCCCAAAGTGGCGCAGTTTGCCCTCGTAGGCAAAGCGCTCGAGTAGGCCTTCGAGTTCGCTGGCCACGCCGAGCGGAGCCGTTTCAAGCGTGTACAGTTTGGCGTTCTTGAGGCTGTATTCAGGGTCGTTGTTGACTGATTCGGGAACGTACAGCAGTCCGTCCACGTCTTCGCGGGTGCGTACGAGCTCCAAAGCCTGCTCTTCACTGACTTCTTTGGGGTCAAAGTAGGCCAAGTTGGCGCCTTCGACCTTGGGTGTGCCCGGCAGCACGTAGCTGTGGTCGACGACGATGAGGTTGAGGTCTTCGGATTCGCTCGACATTGCGATGAGGGCCGGAGCCAGCATCAGTCCCACAAACAGGACGGGGCCGAGCAGGGTCATGACCAAGAAGCTCTTTTTGCGAACGCGCGTGGTGATTTCACGCTGGGCTACGAGTAAAAACGGTTTCATGCGCCTTGTACGGTTTGAACAAATAAATCGTGGATGCTGGGCACCACCTCTTCAAATTGGTAGACGTTGACCTGCGGGGCCAACGCGGCGAGCAGGCGCGACGCGCCGTCAATTTCGGCGCGGAACCGGGCCGCTACAATTCCCTGGGCCTCGCGACGGTGGTCGGTCAGCTCAGCGCCCTCGGGGAGGTTGAGGCTGGTCGGGTCTTCGCTGCGGTAGCGCAGTACAAACTGCCCTGAGCGGTGGCGGTCCTTGAGCTCTTGGATGCTTCCGTGCAGTACGTTCTGGCCCTGGTTGACCAAAGCGATGTGGCTGCAGAGCTCTTCGACGCTCTCCATTCGGTGGGTCGAAAAGATCAGAGTGCGGCCTTCGCGGTTCAGGCGCAGCATTTCTTCGCGGATCAGTTGCGCGTTGATGGGGTCAAATCCCGAGAAGGGTTCGTCAAAAATGAGCAGTTCGGGTTCGTGCAGTACGGTCGTGATGAACTGGACCTTTTGGGCCATGCCTTTAGAGAGATCGCTGACTTTTTTGTCCCACCAGCCCTGGAGTTCCCAGCGCTCAAACCATGCGCGTAGGCGCTGCTTGGCGTCCGCGGTTGAGAGTCCGCGCAGCTGCGCCAGGTACATGGCCTGTTCGCCCACCTTCATGCCTTTGTACAGGCCGCGCTCTTCGGGAAGGTAGCCGATGCGCTTCGTGGCGTCCGGCCCCAGCGGAGCCCCAAAGAGCTCAATTCGGCCCTCGTCGGGCGCCAAAATGCGGTTGGCGATGCGGATGAAGGTGGTTTTGCCGGCCCCGTTGGGTCCGAGGAGGCCAAAAAGGCTGCCTTGCGGAATCTCCATATCGAGGCCGCGAAGGGCGTGGTGCGACGCGTAGCGCTTGTGCAGGCCGGTGGCGGTGAGGGCGTTCATGCGAGTTGCTAGTTGCTAGTTGCTGGTTGCGGTGCAGACCAAGATGTTAAGAATCCGATGGCCTCGTCCACCGAGCGCACGGCGTCGACGACAAGGTAGCTGCGTTGGTCTTTTTGCTTCATCTGAAAGCGCTGCGGATTGCGCTGCAGGTCACGCAAAAACTGACCCAAAACGTGTTCTGGAATCGAAAAGTCGGCGTCGTCCGGGAAGTAGGCCATCAGCTTGCCCATTTTGATGCGGATTTTCTCCATGCCCATACTCTGGCCGAGCCAGCGAATGTGCAGCGAGCGCAGCAGATTTTCTGCGGCCGCCGGCAGGGCTCCGAATCGGTCGACCAAACCCAGGCGGTAGGCATCGAGGGCCTCGGGACCGGGCAACGCGTCGAGCTCGCGGTAGATGCGAAGGCGTTCCTCGACGGAGTTGACGTACGAGTCGGGCAGCAGCAGTTCCCAGTCCGTGTCAAGCTGGCACTCGCGGGTTTGCGACCAACCGCCGCGCTGGTCCTCGTAGAGGTCCTTGAACTCGGATTGCTTGAGCTCTTCGACCGCTTCGGCGAGCAGCTTTTGGTAGGTTTCAAAGCCCAGGTCGTTGATGAATCCGGACTGTTCCGCGCCCAAGAGGTCCCCAGCGCCGCGGATTTCGAGGTCGCGAAGGGCAATTTTGAATCCGGAACCCAGGTCGCTAAACTGTTCAAGCGCTTGCAAACGCTTGCGCGCTTCTTCGGGCAGCCCGCCGAGCGGGGGCGACACGAGGTAGCAAAACGCCTTGCGGTTGCTGCGGCCCACCCGTCCGCGCATCTGGTGCAGGTCGCTGAGGCCAAACATGTGCGCGTCCAAGATGATGATGGTGTTGGCGTTGGGCACGTCCAAGCCGTTTTCGACGATTGTGGTGCTCACAAGAACGTCAAACTTCTGCTCCATGAATCCCACGATCAGCTCCTCCATCTCGTGGCCGTTCATTTGGCCGTGGCCAGTAGCGATTCGGGCATCCGGAACCAGTCGCTGCAGCATTCCCGCCACCTCGCTCAGGTTTTGGATGCGGTTGTTGATCACGTAGACTTGGCCGCCCCGGCTGATTTCGTAGCTGATGGCGTCCCTTAGGCGCTCTTCGTTGAATCCAATCAGGTAGGTGTCCACCGGCTGGCGGTTGGGGGGCGGAGTCGTCATGACGCTCAGGTCGCGCGCCGACATGAGCGAAAACTGCAGGGTTCTCGGAATCGGCGTGGCCGACAGCGTCAGCGTGTCAATGTTCGCTTTAAACGTTTTAAGCTTGTCCTTCGCGTTGACGCCGAACTTTTGCTCTTCGTCGATGATCATCAGCCCGAGGTTCTTGAACTTCAGGTCTTTGCCCAGGATTCGGTGGGTTCCGATCAAAATATCGATTTTGCCGTCTTCGAGGTCCTGCAGCACCGCCTTGGTCTCTTTGGCCGTCCGCGACCGGTTGAGGTAGTCGACCCGCGCGGGCAGTCCGTCCAAACGTTTGCTAAACGTACGGAAGTGCTGAAACGCCAGCAGCGTCGTCGGAACCAGCACCGCCACCTGCTTGCTGTCAGCAACGGCCTTGAAGGCGGCGCGCACCGCGATTTCAGTCTTGCCAAAGCCCACGTCGCCGCAAATCAGGCGGTCCATGGGGATCGGCGATTCCATGTCGGCCTTGACGTCGGCCGTGGACTTCATTTGGTCGGGTGTGTCTTCGTAGGCAAACGAAGCCTCGAGCTCGTGCTGCAGGTAGCTGTCGGGGCTGAATGCAAAACCCTTGGCTTCGCGCCGCTTCGCATACAGCTTGATTAGGTCAAACGCGACCTCTTTGACGCGGCGCTTGGTTTTGCTCTTGGCGTTTTGCCAGGCCGGAGACCCCAACTTGCTCAGCGACGGTTCGGTGCCCTCTTTGGTGGCATAGGGCGCAATCTTGTGCAGGCTGTGAATGCTCAAATAAAGCACGTCGCTGTCGCGGTACACCAGTTTGATGGCTTCTTGCTTGACGCCGCCGACGTCGATCTTTTGGAGGCCGCCGAACTTGCCGATTCCGTGGTCGATGTGCGCCACAAAATCACCCACTTGAAGTGCGTTAAGCTCTTTAAGCGTTAGCGCTTGGGCCTGCTCGTGCTGGTCGCGAATCGTGAAGCGCTGGTAGCGCTCAAACAAGTCGTGGTCGACGTAGGCGATGAGGCCGGCTTCGAGGTCTTCCCAACCGCGGTGCAGGGCTCCGTCGATCCAGTTCACCTCGAGCCCCTCGTTCAGGTCGTGCAAAATGGCCTTGAGGCGCTCGCGCTGGCTCTCTTGGCCGCACATAATCCACAGCGCGCGCCCGGCCTGTCGGTGGCCGTCTAGGGTTTGGGCGAGCAGGTCGAACTTCTTGGCAAAGGCGGGCTGGGCCAGGGTCTGCCACGATGCGGAATCGCTCGGAACTCCATCCACCGCAATGCCCCGACCGGCCAACTCGCGGTCCCACTCGGTTCCGCGAACATAAAGCTCGTGGGGCTCGAGGCGGCGAACCACGCTGTGCAGTCCGACAAATGCCTCTTCGGCCAGGCGGTAGACGCGGTCGAGCTTTTCAAGTGCCACTTCGGGCCGCTCGATCCACACCAGTGCCTTGGGGCCGGCGTAGGCCGTCAGCGACTCGCGCCGCTCGGTGCTCGACTTGTCTTCGACGTTAGGAACCAGCGTCATGCGGTCCACCCGCTGCAGCGTCAGCTGGTCGACGACGTCAAACGTGCGGATGCTTTCGACTTCGGAGCCAAAAAACTCCAGGCGGTGCGGCTCGGGGTGGGCGAATGAGAACACGTCGACGATTCCGCCCCGAACCGAGAACTGGCCGGGCTTTTCAACAAAATCCACGCGCTCAAAGTGCAGCTCAAAGAGGTACTCATTCAGAAATCCCACGTCGAGGCGGGCGCCCACGGCAACCTCCATGCTTCGCGCGTCAAGCTGGCCCCGGGTGATGACCTTTTCAGCGATGGCCTCGGGGTAGGTGACCACAACAATCGGTTGGTCGCCGCGAAGCCGGTCCAGGACTTCGGCCCGCAAGCCGATGTTGGAGTTGTCGGTTTGGTCGCGGTCGGCGTAGGGGCGGCGGTAGGAATCCGGAAAAAACAGCACCGACCCCTGTGGGAGAAGTTTTTCGAGGTCGTTAAAAAAATAGGCGGCCTCTTCTTTGTCGCTGCGCAGCACGACGAGGGTCTGCTTGAGTTCAGTGAGGGCAGAGGCGGCCACTAAAGCGGGCAGCGAACCGGCGGCGCCCGAAAGGGCTACGCGCTCGCCCTGGGGCGCAGTGGCCCAGTGGCGCAGAAACTCGTTGAGGCGGCGGTCGCCGCGGTAAAGACTTAGGAGTGAATTCGGTACGGCCACAAATAGCTTCAGCCGCGAAGAAATCCCTCGGCTTCGAGGACCATCGCGGTGGAGCCGGCAAAGTACGGCACCCTTTGGTGAAGTTCTTCAGGCTTCAGGTCCAAAATCCGCTCAAATCCGTCGGTGGCCCGCCCGCCCGCCTGCTCGGCGATAAAGGCGAGCGGATTGCACTCGTACAGCAGGCGCAGCTTGCCCTTCGGGCTCTTGGTTCCGGTGGGGTAGATGTAGATTCCGCCCTTGAGCATGTTGCGGTGAAAATCGCTCACCAGTGACCCGATGTAGCGCGACGTGTAGGGCCGGTCGGTGGCCGGATCCAGCTCTTGGCAGTACTTGATGTAGCGCTTGACTCCGTCAGGAAAGTGCACGTAGTTGCCCTCGTTGATCGAGTAAATCACGCCGCGTTCGGGCATGCGAATGTTTTCGTGGCTGAGCAAAAAGGTACCGAGCGAAGGGTCAAGCGTAAAACCGTGCACGCCGTGGCCAGTGGTGTACACCAAAATGGTCGACGAGCCGTAGATCACGTAGCCCGCGGCAACTTGCGCGTTGCCGGGCTGTAGAAAGTCCTCGAGCTGCACGGGCGTTCCGACGGGCGTGACCCGGCGGTAAATGCTAAAAATGGTTCCGATCGAGACGTTGACGTCGACGTTGCTCGAGCCGTCCAAGGGGTCCATGGCCACGATGTACTTGGCGTTGGCGTGAATGGGGTCGGTGAAGGCGATGAAGTCTTCGAGCTCTTCAGAGGCTACGCCGGCCACTTCGCCGCGCTGGCGCAAGGCTTTGATGAACACGTCGTTGGCGTATACGTCCAGCTTCATTTGGCGCTCGCCCTGCACGTTGTCGTCGTCGGTGGCGCCGAGAATGTCGGCGATTCCGGCTCTATTGATTTCGCGGTTGACGACTTTGGCGGCCAATCGAATGGCCGAAAGAAGGGCGGTCAGCTCCCCTTTGGCGTAGGGAAACATTTCTTGGTTTTCGACCAAGTACTCGCCCAGCGTAATAGCGCGTGCTGCACTCATAGCGTGGTTATCAAGGGTTGCGGTAAAGATAGCGGAATCGCTGTACTTTCGCCGTGTGGAGGCTTATTCCGTGGAAATTATGATTCGCAAAGCCACTGCGGCCGACGTGCCTGCGGTGCTCGGACTCGTGCGCATTTTGGCGGAATTCGAACGCGCCCCCCACGAAGTCACCCTGACGGAATCCCAAATGGTCGCCGACCTCGAATCAGGCCATTTTGACGCCTGGTTGGCGTGGAATCCCCGCGGCGAGGCCGTCGGACTAGTGCTGTGCCACCGTCGTTACTCGACCTGGAAAGGGCTTACTGCCCACCTTGAAGACCTAGTGGTACTCGAGTCCTACCGCGGTCACGGCCTCGGTCGCCGCCTGCTCGAGGTCGCCGTGGCCTGGGCGCAATCCATTGGCGCCCAGCGACTCCACTGGGAGGTTCTCGACTGGAACCAGCCGGCCATCGACTTTTACGAGGGCCTCGGGGCTGACCTTAACCGCGACTGGATTCCGTGCCGCTTGGCCGGGGATGCGCTCGCCCAATTCACCTTTCGCTACCCCCGTTTGCTTTGAGTACCTGGTTCATTTTTAAGTTTGGCGGAGCCTCAGTCAAGGATCCCGAAGCCCTGCGCAACGCCGTGCGCCTGGTGCGCGCCTACGGAACCCATCCGCTGCTCGTCGTCGTTTCGGCCATGGGCAAAACCACCAACGCCCTCGAACGCTATATCCAGGCCCGCGAGTTGGGCGATACTTCCGGCGCCACTGCGGAGCTCGACGGCATTAAAGCCTTTCACGGCCAAATGGCGCGCGACCTCGGGCTGCTCGACGCCGAG
>Ga0315906_10003550_pt1 | contig 20691 bp, 13 predicted proteins | sample LakEriMetagenome_4_FD_203526 | JGI IMG/M metagenome (GOLD analysis project Ga0315906, IMG submission 203526) | Freshwater fungal communities from buoy surface, Lake Erie, Ohio, United States - Buoy 2 MA122 | ecosystem: Environmental > Aquatic > Freshwater > Lake > Lake biofilm | place: USA...
CGTAACTTGAATACCAATATGACTTATGGCAGTTTCACCCTCCACTCCATTTCGTCAGGATTAGGCCTACAACAGGAGGAGTTTGATCCGAAGGTTTTTTATGATCCACAAGAAGACCGTTTTGTGGTTTTATTTCTTAACGGTTTCACCGACAGCACAAGCAATATCGTTGTTGGATTTTCGCAATCCAATTTATCAAACGGATCATGGAATTTTTATGCGCTGCCAGGTGACCCACTGAACAACAACCTATGGACTGATTATCCAATGATCGCCATGACGGATGACGAATTGTTCATCACAGTAAATTTATTATATAATGACTCCACTTGGCAGGCGGGATTCAACGAATCCATCATCTGGCAAATCCCGAAGGCAGATGGATTCCAGGGTAACACACTCAACCCTACCCTACATTCCGGCATCACCTACAATGGACAGCCGTTACGTAACTTATGTCCAGTAAAAGGTGGAAGTGCATTATATGGACCAAACATGTATTTTATTTCAAACCGAAACTTCACAACCGGTAATGATACAATATTCCTAGTTGAGCTTTCAGGGACAGCCGCTTCCAATCCCACCTTATCCGTAAACCCACTTTTATCCAATATCAGCTACCGCATGCCACTGGATGCCGTACAGCCCTTCCAGGATTTGCTTATCGTAAATGATGCAAGAACACAGGGCGCATTTATTGAAAACAATCTAATACAGTTTGTATTTAACACCCTGGACACCATTTCTGGAAAAACCGGGTTCTACCATGGACGAATCGACTTAACAGGAACTCCGACCTTGAATGGAAACATCCACAGCATTGACACGCTTTATCTCGGATACCCCAACATCGCCTACGCAGGTATTGGTCCAGGTGACAACCGCTCCATCATCAGCACTTTGCTGTCATCGTCCACCTTCCAACCCGGAACCGGAGCAGTCCTATCTGATGGCAACGGCTCCTACTCACCTGTGACCGTGATCAAGCAAGGATTGAGTTACACCAACATGCTCAATGGAAATGAGCGCTGGGGCGATTACACCGGCTGCCAGACCCGATATAATCTTCCGGGATGGGTTTGGATCAATGGCTCCTACTCACTGGTGAACCACACCACACGAACATGGATCGGAGAGTTGACCGCCACATCAGGCGTATCGGTACCCCAACTTGATCCATCTACCGATGATGCGTTATTATTTCCAAATCCCACTTCTGATCGTACAGAGATTCAATTCGAATTGAAAGCGGATGATTTTATCACCTTGGACATTCTTGACATGCGTGGCAAACTGATAAGTCAACCATACAGGGGTTCACTTCGATCAGGTCCAAATAGCATATCACTGAACACTGCCTTTCTTTCAAAAGGATCGTATGCCCTTCAAATAGTTTCTAAAAAATCGGGGGCGATTGCGATAAAAAAACTGGTTGTTCAATAAAAAAGCGTCAACGCACCAACCTTTCAACCAATAATCCCTTGGAGGTTTGTATTTTGATCAGATAAACGCCCGCATCCCAATTTCGTGTGTCAATACGCATTAGTTCGTCATGGCTTTCAACAAACTGATGTATCAAGCGACCACTGACATCATGAATCCAGATTTGTTGAATCGGCGAAGTTGACTGAATGTTCAACCAGCCATCTTTGATGGGGTTCGGGAACAACTGGAAGCTTGGCTTAGTCAATTCATCGATACCGGAACTCAAGACCACATTATTCTGAGTAGTATTTGTGATGATGGGCTGATTGAAATCAAAATAGATATAAGCCGTATTTAACACCTCATCACCCACCATGCAATTGACAATAGGGCGAATTTTATAGCGAACATTCCCATGGCTCAATGGCTCATTGACATTGCTGTCGGGAAGGTTGATATTATAGAATCGAAAATACACCTTGCGGTCCGACATGTTCACCACCATTGGGTGACTGGATGAAAGGATTTGCATGGTTGAAAGGTCCAGAAGCGAACTGATGCTATCGGTAATCACTACCGTAAAAGCCGTGTCGGTGCCAGTATTCTGAAAGTTGATGGTGTATTCCAAATCGAGTCCGGATGAAACAGAGGCAATATTCCAATTGCCTTCAGGCGATACCAACTTATTGTTGGGGTCATAAGATCCGGTCACTTGAGTCAAAACCGTATCAACGTTGTTGCTTGGGGTTAAGTCGGAAGGATCAGCGGCTGTCGCAATTGATTGAATCCATGTACCTAAAACCGCAGTGGAGTCCAGTTTGTATCGAACCCACCAATTTGATTGTTGAATAGGATTTAAACTGTAATTAAAAGCTGCCGTGTTGCCGTTAAATGATGTACCGGTAATGGGCGTGATGGAGTCGATGGTGATAATTGCACTATTAAGTAACAGGTTTAAAACCCCTGTCTTTACAGTGGTACCCACATTCCTTAAAGTCAACACTGCCGTTCCATTGAAACCTGGCCGCATGGCACCCATGGTTAAGGATACCTCCAGGTCGTTTTGGTTTGGGATGGGCTGGAATGCAAAATCGTTCAACGAATCCACTTGGTTGATAGTTCCTGTGGGGAAAAAGGAAGAATGGCTAGATGGAATAACCGAATAATAATTTGGCGGATTAGGAATGTTGATGGTGTAGTTGACCCCATCATTCACACCCACATTATATGAGCCATTGGCCCAAACATTGAAATTGCCTGAACCGCCTTGGAATGCAACCAGGTTGACTGCATTGGCATCACCTGTATCGAAAACGTTATTTGCATTGAAATCATAATAGCAGGAACCCCTTACCAGGTTCGCATCGGTGCCATACTTGGCCACATAGTTGCAGGCATTCAGCTGTGGATCGGATATATAAAATGATGCGAAATATGCCGATCCGGTAACTGGACCTGTCAAATAAACATCATTATTGGATGCAGCCATCCCCCACACGTTTTGAGTGGCAAAACTGTTGGCGAAAGTAGCGCCTTGCACCACTTGACCCGACAAATCCAATTCAATAAGATAGCTCATATCATATGACTGTAGTACGGATGGCGACAAAGAAGCGGTGTAGTCGAGCAGATAAGTGCCGAAGGTGTTTGAAGTTACACCGATATTTGAATTGGTATATCCGGCAATAAAGATGCGATTTGAGTTCCTACATGCTGCATACATCCTCGATTCAGTCGCGCCATATTTGGAAACATAGTTCCATGTGCCTGAAGAAGTCAGTCGAGCCAAATAGGTTGTGTAGTTGCTTGATGTAAGTGTGACCGAACCGAAAAGTGCGCTACCGCTAAAACTACCAACAAAGTAGGCGCCATTGTCATCAGCTATCACTTCTGTGCGCCACCATGAACTTGCTCCACTGGGCGCACGATACCAATCATATGCACCATTTGTGTTGACCTTGACAACAAAATCACGCAGATTACCGGAAGTATTTAACAACCCTGCTGACCCAAAATTCAGGTTTCCGTTTGCCGACCCACTCAGGTAACAAGATCCATTTGGTGCCATGGATAAACTCATACCAAGATGCGTAGTATTGGGTAAGCTCAATGGAGCGGCATGGGTCCAAGTGCCAGATGAATCCGCGAAAGCCCAGAACAAGTTACAAGTTGTGGTATCAAGTGCTGTTCCAGCCACTGTCACTGCCGGTATTCCGATGAATGGTGCCGTGATAGCGATGCGATCTGTGCCGTTACCGGAGATGCGGAACAATTCGGAGTTGACAAAGTTGGTTCCTGGAGCAACTGGAATGTTGCGAGACCAAATCACACTACCGTCAGGGGCATATTTAACAACAAAACAGCTTGAGCCCGAAGGGATGGTTTGTGGGAAAGGAAAACTCGTTAATGTGGTTGAATAACTTGGTATGGTGTTGGTCCCGAATAGACCAGCTACATAAATGTTATTGTCATTATCGCAATAAATGCCACCAAGTACCACCACCGACCCGCAGGTCAGTGAACGTACCCAAAGTATTGAGTCATTGGCATCGCGCTTGACGATGTAAGCACCCAAGGTTCCATTTGATGCAAAGGAGGCCCCCCCAATCTGTAAGGTTCCTGAGTACGTACTACCATTGACCACATTGCCCAATCCATCGGTCGCCACTCGGTATCCAGGGTGGATTACCGCTGCCGGTGACTTATCGGTGAATGCGTTTAGGAATTGTTGAGCTTGGCTAGAATAGAAAAAGCCAAGAACCGAAAGCATAGACAAAGTTATAATCCGTAACATACTAGGACGATTTTGTTTCAAGACGAAATTACAGTCAAAAAGGTTGTAAAATAAAGATGAGGTTAAAAGCATGAAGTGACTGGCATTAATTTCAAATCGCTCTTTGCAAATCGGATGAGCGACTTTTTATTTAAAAAGGGATTCTTTGATGACTATCTCGGGCAAACGCAATCCAAAAAATTCATCAAAAATTTTAACACATGGTGATTCCGCCGCCCCCGATAGCTATCGGGGGCGAACGCGGAACGCTATATTATGTACAGCAGTTTCAAAAGTGATTCCGCCGCCCCCGATAGCTATCGGGGGCGAACGCGGAACGCTATATAATGTACAGCAGTTAAAAAGTGATTCCGCCGCCCCCGATAGCTATCGGGGGCGAACGCGGAACGCTATATAATGTACAGCAGTTCCAAAAGTGATTCCGCCGCCCCCGATAGCTATCGGGGGCGAACGCGGAACGCTATATAATGTACAGCAGTTCCAAAAGTGATTCCGCCGCGGCTCGAACGCGGAACCTACTGCTTAGAAGGCAGTTGCTCTATCCAGTTGAGCTACGGAACCCGGGATTGGTACAGGAAAAAAAACCGACCACTGCTGATCGGTTCCTTGATTATTGTCGGGGTGGCCAGATTCGAACTGACGACCTCCTGCTCCCAAAGCAGGCGCGATACCGGGCTACGCTACACCCCGAATGGTGTTCCTCAAACAAGCTTTCTTCAGCTTATGGATTAGTATTCATCCGGTTAGCTGTCTGAGAAGATTGGCGGTGAGGGAGGGATTCGAACCCTCGGTACATGTTTCCACGTACGACAGTTTAGCAAACTGCTCCTTTCGGCCTCTCAGGCACCTCACCTTGAGGGGTGCAAAGGTATGGATTTTAACGACTAAATACCAACTACCAATGGTTGAAAACCATATTAAGATGACCAACTTTTTGATGTGGTGTTTTGATACATTTGTTTTTAAAGTGCTCATTATCATGCTTCGTACGACTATACTGACTACCCCATTCGTTTTTTTAATTTTTGCATGCAATGATCCTTCCAATCAGGATATCGAAACTGTGTCCATTTCAGACACCTTGAATTTTATCCGTTTGCCCGAAAATGGCCCTATCCTACCCGACTGGTCCAAATCAAACACCATCGTTTATCACCTACCCTCAGAGCCAGACATGCTTCATCCTACCAATGGAACCACCAGTGCTCGGGCTGAAATTTTACAATACACCCAGATGTTCCTGGTGAGAACCGATATGCGAACCTTGGAACCTGCTCCAGCACTTTTGGAATCATATCCGATACTTGAAAACGACGGGGTTTCTTACAACTGCACATTGAGAAACGATGTTTTTTGGGATAATGGATCCCCGATCACCTCAGAGGATGTGGTTTTCACCGCCAAAGCAAATATCAATCCATACACTGACAACCCAGCAACCAAATCCTTTTGGAACAATCTAAAAGAGATTATAGCCGATACAACCAATCCGAAAAAATTTCGTGTGGTTATGAAGTCGCCATACTTGTACAATATTCTTATTTGGTCCGACTTCCCAATCATGCAAAAAACAATGTTCGATCCAAATGAAGTACTGTATTCAGTACCCTTCAATCAGCTTTCGGATACATCAACAAGCACAACTAAAAACACGAAGCTCATAGAATGGAGTAAGAATTTCAATTCCGTAGAGTATTCGAGAAACCCTAAATTCCTTTCTGGTGCAGGTGCTTACAAAGTGACATCATGGTCTGCAGGACAAGAGCTGGTATTGGAGAAAAAGGTGCAACATTGGTCGGATCAATCCAAGTCGGCTTATGAAAAGGCGCATCCCTCCAAAATCATTTTCCGTATAAACAAGGACTCTAATTCACAGTTGTTGGAATTCAAGCAGATGACCTATGACGGATCCAATTCTGTTTCCGCATCAACACTAACATCGCTGCTTGCTGACTCCAATTTCGTTAAAAACTACCACGCAAAGTTCACCGACTCCTTCAGTTACTCGTACATTGCCATGAACACCCGGCCTGATGGCATCAAACATCCCGTTTTGTTTTCTGATAAAAATGTAAGGAAGGCCATATCAATGTTGGTTCCGTATGATGCCATGAACCAGGTTGTCAATCAGGGACGAAACAAGCGCATGGTTGGTCCAGTGTCAATATTGAAAAAAGAGTTCGACACCACGCTTAAGGCGATTCCAACAAATCCCGAAAAGGCATTGAAGCTTTTAAATCAAAGCGGTTGGAAAGATTCTGATGCAAACGGCGTATTGGATAAATCAATCAATGGAAAAAAATCGGAGTTCCGTTTCGTTCTTTCCTACCATATCAACTCACCTGAATGGAAGGACTATGCCGTGCTGTTAAAGGAGGCCTTTGCAAAACACGGAATCATCGCAGAACTTCAGCCGTTGGATGCAACCGCCCTGTTTGCAAATGCACGGAGTCATGACTTCGACATGTTCATAGCATCCCTAGGACAATCGGCTGCTCCGGAGGATTTTACACAGATCTGGCATACGGCATCATGGGTTTCGAACGGTTCAAATTATTCCGGTTTTGGAAACAAGCAGAGCGACGCATTGATCGATTCCATAAAATCCATTGTGGATTTGAATAAACGGATACCTTTGTCGCACCGCTTTCAAAACATGGTTTTCGATGAACAACCGATGATTTTCCTGTTTTGTTCCACAAGAAGAAACATCATCCACAAACGCTTTGGTAACGCTGAAATGTATTTTGAAAGACCAGGAATTCAATTGAACCAACTGATTCTACGCACAAACACAGTAAATTAATTGAACCATCAAGATATGGTTAAATACACCATCGTAAGACTTTTCTGGTTTATTCCCGGTGTTTTCATCGTTTCATTATTGGCTTTTGTCATCAGTGTAAACGCACCAGGTGACCCAGTGGATGTGATGATGGCTGGAGAATTAGAAGCCGACCTAGAGGAGCCAGGTATGGAGGTGGCAATCCGAAAACAATGGCGTGAGCGACTGGGATTGGATTTGCCTTTATTCTATATTTCACTCACTTCATTAAGCACCCCATCAAATTCAACAACCTCTCAATTAACTCCAGAGGAGCGAACTGCTGTAAACAAGCTTGCATTTATTTCCGGGAACGGGACAAACTCCGTATTGATGCATTCCTCTTTCAACGGCATGTGGGATATTCTTGCTGCCGATACCGGTAGAGTGGCTGAAAACGTCAGGGAACAAGCGCTTGTAAGAATAAATTCATTGAAAACTGCTGGAAGTGAACAGGAAATTCAACAGATGATGGATGAGATAAGAAAGCTCAAGATCATCGATCCATTATTCAATCAAAAATTCATCACGAGTGACAAACTGTTCAGGCAATGGAGAATTGAAACAAGTTTTTGGAAATCATGGACTCCGAAAATCTTGTTTTACAAAGACAATCGCTATCACCGTTGGCTGGTAGGGGATCCCTATGGCTTCTCTAAGGGAATCCTTAGAGGTGATTTTGGAGTCTCGCTTAACACAAAACAATCCATTACTGATATCATCCTACCTAAGTTCAAATGGTCCGCATTACTTGCCACCATCTCGGTGCTATTGGCTTTTGCCATCAGTGTGCCCCTTGGTGTTTGGGCTGGTGCAAGGCCTGGTTCGTGGTTTGACCGCTTCATTAACTTTAAACTTTTCGCTTTGTATTGTATTCCCAGCTTTTGGATGGGAACCATCCTGCTCATCATATTCGCAAATCCAGACATCTTGAATTGGTTCCCAGCATCGGGAATCACACCTCCTGGAGGATTTCCAACGGATGCAGGATTTTTTTCCAAGCTACAAATAGCAGCCCCATACCTGGTTCTTCCCACCATATGCTACATGTATGCCACCATGGCTTTCACATCCAGAATCATCCGTGCATCGGTTCGCGAAAACATGTTGCAGGACCATATTCGAACAGCCAAAGCCAAAGGACTTGCCCTGCCACGAATCGCTTTCAAACACGCTTTCAGAAACTCACTACTACCTGCGGTCACCGTATTAACGGAAGTTTTTCCAATGGCAATAGGAGGTTCCGTCATCATTGAAACGATATTCGGTATCCCTGGAATGGGATATGAAACAATTCAAGCTGTTTTCACCAGGGACTATCCCATGATCGTAGCTATCTGCACCCTATCGGTGCTATTGACCATGACTGGCACGCTCATATGTGATCTGCTTTATGGGTTTTTTGATCCAAGGGTGAAATTAAACAGGATGAGCCATGAGTGAAAAATCAATGAACCAACGCAAGCTCGATTTCAGCTACCTCATGGCCACATGGTTTATGATTTTATTAGCTGTTGTATCGCTTCTCGCCTCTCTCATAGCAAACGACAAGCCCATTTATGTGAAAGTCGGGGCTAACAGCTGGTTTCCTGCATTGAGCGGTGAAACATATTATGACCAGAACCTATTATTCACCGACTTACGGGAAATGGAGTGCGACACCATACAAGTGTTCATGCCACTTATTCCTTACGAGGCGGGAGCGTCGGATTTAGAAAACTCAGGCTACAAGGCACCAGGTCAAACCCAGTTCAAGGACGATCGTGGCGTAAGAAAAATGCTTATAGGTTGGGAACGCCACCATCTAGGGACAGGTAAACGAGGAGAGGATATACTAGCAGGACTGATTCATGGCACCCGGGTTTCCCTATCGGCAGGAATCTACTGCATGCTCATTGCAGGTTTCATCGGTGTTCTGCTGGGAGCCATTGCAGGATTCTTTGGTAATTCAGGCCTTCGGATGAAACGTGGAACAGCCATAACCATGACCATCGGATTGATTCCCGCACTGTTCTATGCACTCAACCTAAGGACTTATTTTGTATCGGAGGGATTTCAATCAACCACATCGACCGCTGCACTACAAGTGATGGCCTCGGTACTCATATTTTTCATAGTCGTTGTCATTTCAGCAATACCTGGAATGTTGATAAGCCTGCTTCCCTTTTTCAAGGAAAAAGTCAGGTTCCCGGCAGACGCCCTTATTTCACGAATCATTGAAATCACCAACTCGCTACCCAAGCTGATCATCATCATAGCCCTTGCAGCTGTTTCACGTCCATCCATGGCAAACCTGATTCTACTCATCGGATTGACCTATTGGACAGATATCGCAAGAATAACAAGGGCGGAAATGTTACGAATTAAAAGTTCCGATTTCATCAAGTCGGCAAAAGCATCAGGGGCTAGTCCATGGAGAATCCTATTACGCCACGCCCTTCCCAATGCCTTCCCCATCATTTCCGTCACACTGGTCGCCTGCATGTCATCCGCAATCATCACCGAATCAGCACTGTCTTTTCTTGGTGTTGGAGTTCCGGTAGAAACGGTTACTTGGGGCTCCCTGCTATCAGGAGCACGCGAACAATTCAGTGCCTGGTGGCTGGTCGTATTTCCAGGATGCATGATTTTCCTGACTATCCTATCACTTAACAAAATCTCCGATACGATTTCAACATCGTACAAAGGATATTAATTCACCCTGTTTCTTTCGGATACTCCACCTCCGAAGAGGGAGAAATCAAAACGGCAAGGATCATTCGGATCAAATTCCTGCAAAGATCGGGTCAATTCAATGACCGCAGTCCAATCATTTTGATTTCGTTCTAGCAAACCCAATTCGCGCGCTACGCGTCCTGAATGTACATCCAATGGACAATGTAAAACAGAGGGGGATACATCATTCCAAATACCAAAATCGACGCCACGATCATCCCTGCGCACCATCCATCTCAAATACATGCATAACCGTTTGGCCGCAGAGTTTGACAATGGATCGGAAAAATGCTTGGACGACCTTCCCGGCAACCTATTGCCGAAAAAATCCTTTCGGAACAGATGCAATGCCGCGCCAAGATTATTGCCAGAATGATTTAACGCTGACTTGAATGATGAATGCAGCCCACCCTTTATCCGATATACATCCATCAAACAACGTACAAAGAAAACGCAGTCGACTCCGTTAAAGGTTCTGTGTACAAATTTTTCAAACCGGGCCAAATCCACTTTACCACAATCTCTGATGAATTCATGCGGAGCATCTTCCATCAACATCATCAATGCGGTGGCATTTTTCAAAATGGTACCTCGTTGTCCCCACGAAATGACAGCCGTAAGGAATCCTGCAATCTCACGATCCTCCTTCCTTGAATATCGATGAGGTATACTGATGGGATCATCTTCTATGAACGATGGTCGGTTGAAACGATCGTGTTCCGATTCCAAAAACTCCGCTATCAGGATACGATCCGCCGTGTTCATGTTTGATGACAGCTGTTTATCGAAAATCCTATAAACCTTAACGTCTCCCCATGAATCTGAATCCCTTAAAAAGAATCCTTAGGTCTTTCTTGATGGAATAGTCGCGAGCGTATAAGGCATCAAGTCGTTTAGATGTTTCAATATTATTTCCTAAAATCATATCCGATGGACTGAGTACACCGGAGCGAATTTTGCTTCTCGAATCACGATCACTCGCAATGGAAAGTCCGACCCATGATTTCTTACCGAATATCACATCCAATATGTTCATGAAGAACCCTAGTGGCTGCAAAACCAGAAAAACCAAAAACGGAAGGAGCACCAAAGAAATGAAAGAGACTCCCAAATCAAGCATCCTCTTCTTCCTTCGGTTCGATGGCGATGTGATGGTATCCACATCCATCAGATACAAATCCCCCTGGTCGTTTATTGAATTACTTCCGATGATAAACAGACTTTCAGGAGGTGCAATCTTGTACTCCAAATCCAATCCACTGAGCTGTAGCATTCGACTGATGATCTCGTTTGAAGATAAATCCTTGGCGCAGAAAATGATTTCCTTCACATCATACATGGAAACAACATCTTCCAAACCATCCAACTCACCCAATAAATACCCATCATAGAGCATGGTATCTGATTTGGAAACAGAAACAAAGCCAATGAAGTTGAATTGCGTTCCAGATGACTGAAGTATGGCCAGAACCCTTTTACCCTCATCGGGTCCTGCCACCACCACCATGTTTTTCCGCTCGGATCTCTGCAGTCTGAATCCGTCGAGCTTTAAAAAATCAAGCAAAAACCGAAGGGAAGTGATTGAAAGGGTTGCCCAAACGGTCCCCAAAACAATCATGGCGCGTGAAAAACGATACTCTTCGCTCAACAAGGAATATACTACCAAAATGAAAATGGAGCCTGAGAATACACCCCTGACCGCCTTTGAAATTCGCAATGGACGGTCATATCCTCCCGAGGCGTAGATGGAAAACAACCACACCATTACATATACTGGAACAACCAGCCACATGAAGACAGAAGGATAATCCAATCCCTTCACAACATTCTCCCAATACAGCTTCAGGATATACATTCCTAGCACTAGCAATCCTCCATCCATCAAAGGCAAAGCCGTGGATTTGATCAGTCTACTGATGATGGCCAAGCCAGCCCTTAGGTAAACGGCCAAGTTGATCAAAAAAGAGAAAACGCGAGCATGACTTTTAGAGAAATGCTTTTCAGCAAAAATCACCATGGCCTTGTAAAAGACCAAGACATAGTTGACACTGCTTTTTTTTGTACTCTCACCCTTGTAGTGAATGATGCGTGTTCCGGGATAGTAATAATTCTTGTATCCTCCCTGAAGAATCCTGTAAGACAGGTCTATATCCTCACCATACATGAAAAAGGATTCATCCAACATTCCAACTTTTTCAATAACCGATTTCCGCATCATCATGAAGGCCCCAGCCAGGATCTCAACTTCGTGCGTTTCATCCTCGGATAGAAACCCTAGATGATACTTTCCGAATGTCCTGGATTTTGGAAACAAGCCAGATAGTCCTGAAATCTTCCAAAAAGCCACGGAAGGACTGGGCATTCCCCTTTTCGACTCAGGAAGGAAATTACCCTTCCCATCGATCATTTTCACGCCCAAACCGCCTGCATCGGTATGGCTATCCATGAATGATACGCATTTCCGGAATGTGTCCTCCTCAACGACTGTATCGGGATTCAACAATAAAATGTATTCACCCTTTGATTGAACAATGGCCTGGTTGTTTGCCTTCGAAAAACCAACGTTGTCCTTGTTCGCAATCAGATGCACCGATGGAAACCGAGAAGCGACCATTTGAACCGAGCCGTCGGACGAGTCGTTGTCGACAACAAAAACCTCACCTTCCAACCCGTGCAAAGCATGCTGAACTGAAGTCAAACATTGTTCCAGAAAATGCCGGACGTTATAACTTACAATGATTACCGATAGCTTCATGCGTTATCAATTACCTCATCAACGGATAAAAGCGTTATCGTATGGTGTTCGATTGAGTATGGACCGGCCAAGGGTAACCTCATCTGCATATTCGATTTCACCGCCGATAGCGACTCCACGCGCAATGGTGGTAACAGCAACTTCGTGGTGTTGCAGTTTTTTGAAAATATAAAAAACCGTAGTATCTCCTTCCATGGTGGTACTCAATGCCATAATCACCTCTTTCACTTCACCTTTCGAAATCCGATCCACAAGTGATTGAATATTCAATTGATCAGGCCCGATTCCATCCACCGGACTCAAAATGCCTCCCAATACATGATACAATCCACGGTACTGGGATGTGTTTTCAACGGCCATCACGTCCCTGACATCCTCCACAACCATCACTATCGATGCATCCCTTTTGGCATCAGAACATATGGAGCAAATCTCATTTTCAGAAATATTCTGGCAAACATTACAATATCGAACCTGTTGGCGCAAATTCAACATGGCCTCAACAAAACGCTGCGTGTCCGAAACAGGCCTTCTGAGCATGTTGAGAACCAATCGTAATGCGGTTTTGCGACCCACGCCAGGTAGTCTGCTGAATTCATTAACAGCAGCTTCAAGTAGTTTGGATGGATAGTTTTGCAACGGAATCGAGTTACCACAAATATAGGTAAAAGCGGTCTTTTAGTAAAGATTGCGGATGTGCAAAACTGTGTTCAAACACATCGGGGGAACCTACAGGATTGAACGAGCAAAAAATGTTCATTTGTATATAAAGTTTGAAACATGACCCCAGCCCTGATTCTTTCCGTTGTCGCAGCATACAGCATTTTGCTCTTTATCGTTGTCTGGTGGACCAGCAGAAATGCGGATAATGAATCCTACTTCATAGGCAATAAGTCATCGAAGTGGTATGTTGTTGCCTACGGCATGATCGGTGCCAGTTTGTCGGGCGTGACCTTCATGTCGGTACCCGGAGCTGTAGCCACCACTCAATTCAGCTACATGCAGGTGGTTTTCGGATATCTATTCGGATACGCAGTAATAGCATTGGTGCTGATGCCGGTTTATTACAGGATGAACCTAACCTCGATTTACACTTATCTGGAAACCAGGTTTGGCAACAACTCCTACCTGACCGGTTCTTTCTTCTTCATACTATCGAGGACTATTGGAGCCGCATTCCGGCTGTACATCGTAATCAACGTACTTCAAACCTTTATTTTTGATGCCTGGGGAGTACCATTTTTCCTAACGGTGGCCACTTTCATGGCCCTGATACTTTTATACACCTACAAAGGGGGTGTGAAAACAATAATTTGGACCGACACACTGCAAACCACTTTCATGCTGGTGACGGTTATTTTCAGTCTTTTCCTGATCAGTGACACTTTGGGACTTTCCATCTCTCAATTGACCACGGACATGATGAACAGTAGCATCTCCGACATTTATGTCAGTGATGTGCTTTCACCTAACTTTTTCTGGAAGAATTTCCTTGGCGGTATGTTCATAGCTATTGCCATGACTGGACTTGATCAGGAAATGATGCAGAAAAACCTCAGCTGTAAGAACATTGGGGAGGCACAAAAAAACATGTTCACTTTCTCCGGGGTGCTGATAGTGGTCAACTTCATCTTCCTCATGCTGGGTGCGGCTTTGTTCTTCTATGCCACTCAAAACAACATCACGATAGACCCGAAGCATACCGATAACCTTTTTCCCGAAATAGCACTTAACCACCTTGGCACCATCACAGGATTGATGTTTATCATTGGACTAATTTCGGCCGCCTACCCTAGTGCCGATGGTGCACTGACAGCGCTAACCACTGCCGTTTGTTTCGACTTCCTCAAATTGAATCGAAAGCCCGGTATGACCGAGGCCTCACTACGAAGAACAAGGAACATCGTTCATATATCCTTTGCTGTCATTCTGTTATTGGTCATTGTGCTTTTCAGGGTTATTAATGATGATGCAGTGATCAGAAACCTCTTCAAGGTCGCAGGATACACCTACGGCCCGCTTCTAGGGCTATTCGCATTCGGATTACTTACCAAAAGAAAGCTTCGCGATATAATGACACCACTGGTCTGTGTTTTGGCACCTGCCATCGCCTGGTTCATCGGCGACCACTCAGCCGAATGGTTCAAAGGCTACAAGTTCGGCTTCGAAATGATTATCGTAAACGGCTTGATCACCTTCATTGGACTTTACCTGTGTTCCGGAAAAGGGGAAACGGAATCCATCAGACAAACTTCCTAACTTTACATCATCAGACCAGATTAAAAAATGAGAAAAGACGTTTATTACGGTGATTACCTCCAACTGGACAAGATTCTGAACGCTCAACATCCCGAAAGCGACAAAGAGGGTGTTGAAGCACATGATGAGATGCTATTCATCATCATACATCAGGCCTATGAGCTTTGGTTCAAGCAAATCATATATGAGTTGAATTCCATTCACGGGATATTCAAAAAAAACAGCATAAACGACAACGATCCCGATCTTTACAAGGCGACCCATAGGATGAAGCGCATCTCCACAATCCTGGATGTGGCGGTTCATCAGATTTCAATCATGGAGACAATGACTCCGCTTGACTTCCTTGACTTCCGCAACCTTTTACGTCCCGCCTCCGGATTCCAAAGCATACAATTCAAAATCATTGAAGCGCTGTTAGGATTACGTCTCGAAAACAGACATGGAAAGGATTACTATCTCTCACAGCTGAAGGAAGAGGACAAGGAGACCATCAGAAAAATTGAGGAAGGAAGTTCTCTTATTGAGGAAATCAACAACTGGCTTGAACGCATGCCCTTTTTCGATGAGTCGGATCTATGGAAAGAGTACACAAGCAAGACAGGTGGCTTCTGGTCAGACTACAAATCCGCATATGGATCCAGCTTGACTCACGGAGAACAGGCCAACCTGGAACGATTCGATCATGTGTTTTTTGATGCGGACTTTGCCAAATCGAGGCGATTTTCAAATAAGGCCGCCCGATCCGCATTGTTCATCATGCTTTATCGTGACTACCCATTGCTTCAGCTTCCATTTCAACTGCTTAATCTTTTGTTGGACATCGATGAACTGATGGCAACTTGGCGCTACCGACACATGAACATGGTGCATCGGATGATTGGTATGCGCGTTGGAACCGGTGGAAGTAGTGGAAAGGAATACCTCAAATCGGCTTTGGATAAGCACTATGTTTTCGCCGAATTAGCTGAGTTGACCTCCTTCTTAATTGAAAGGAGAAACCTTCCATCCCTGCCTTCCGCTTTGGAAAAACGGTTGGCTTTTGTTTCCAGGTAGTCACAACTTAATGGTGATCATCGGCCATACATCCTCAAGGTTGTCGTCGACAACAATGCCTGGCATGATGGAGAAATAGCGGAATTTACGCCGGTAATATATCAGTCCTGATGGCTCTGAAAAATAACCTCCACGGGCCTCCGCCAGATATAACAAGCCAAGCCCGTTCCAATTGGGATGATCCAGACTGAAAGGACTGAAGTTAAGCATGAACTCCAATCCAGCGAACGTATTGCGATAAACATTATGGTCACCCGATGCATTCCTGTCGAAGAAAAAGTAGCTGGAGCCAGTCAGTGAAACCTGGTACCGCTCCTTGTGTTTATATCCGATGTTCAGATGGAAGGTTGGCGACAATTCGTTGCGGACCAATCCCGCGCCGAATGATGGATAAAAAACAATCGCTTTGGAAGAAACAGTGTCAACCACATCTTCAGCTTCTTCTGATTGGGCCATGACCCCTATTGGATAGTGGAGCACAAGCAACAATAAAAAGCAGCGATACAAATAACTCATCGGATACATTATTTTCTTTCAACCACCAAGGTATAACCCTTGACTGATTTCACTAGTACTGGTGTATCTTTTTCAATCATGCCCGTATCGGCAACAGCTTCGTAAGTCTTACCTGAAACATCCACCTTTCCTCCGGGCCTGAGCACCGAAACGACAAAACCCTCCATACCTATCAAATGAACCAAACCTACAGGTTGGGTTACATAACCCGACCCTGAATCAAGGGTGGTGTTGAGAACCATTTTGCTGAAACGAGATGAGCGGAGGATGCTTTTTCCCATTATAAACCCGACGACCATGGTGGCAAACATGGAAATCACAACAGTTGAAAAAGCTACGGTAAGCTCCCTTCCCGAAACTGGCTCAAAATCGAACCCTTTGTTTCCAACCATACTGAAGGCGAATGCAACTATCACCAGAGTGATTCCCGATATCCCGGCAACACCGAACCCCGGCAAAACGAATAACTCCACAGCCAGCAGGACAAATCCGATAACCGCCAATAATATTTCCCAATTGGCGGCTAATCCCTCTAAATAAAGCGGAATGAAATAAAGAATGGCAGCAACCGCTGCTGCCAATAGCGGGAAACCAATCCCGGGTGTCTGTAGTTCGAAGTATATGCCGCCCAGAATGATCAGGATCAATACACCGCTAACAGCAGGATTAATGAAAAAAGAAATCACTTGGTCCACCCATGTGGGCTTGTAATAGGTTTGCTGTGACCCTGTAAAGCCTTCTGCCTTGATCACTCCAGCCAAATCGGATACCTGGCCCTCGCAATACTTATTCTTGATGGCTTCGGATGTGGTGAAGGTCAACACCTTTCCTGAATCGTTAACTCCCGGAATGTAAGTTCTTGGATCCACCATGGCTTCAGCAATTAAGGGATCCCTACCCCTTTTCTCAGCTGTTGAACGCATTATAGACCTCATGTAGGATTGATACTTGTCGGGGAGCGCCTCACCTGTTTCATTCACTACTGTGGCAGCACCGATGTTGGCCCCTTCAGTCATATAAATCCGGTTGCAAGCGATGGATATCAATGCACCTGCCGATGCAGCATTATTATCGATAAAGGCAACAACGGGGATATTCATTTTAAGCAAGCGGGTGCGCATGCTGTCCGCAGCATCCAACATCCCACCGTATGTATTGATATGCAAAATCACCAAATCCGCTTTGGATGCTAACGCCTCATCCAATCCGCGTCCAAGCTTACGAGCCATGCCTGGAGTGATTTCTTCCCGAACCTCAATGATATGTACCTTTTTTGAGGGTGTTTGCGCAATTACGGGCACAGATAAAAAAAGACCGAGAACAGCCAAAAAGCAACTTCTGAATATGTTCATACCGGTGTTGATACTGTTCATTATTGGTGGAAACCAAATGTCGAAACTTTGGTTAAACTTGTGCTAAGTTAACATATATTCAATCGTATTGTTGCGCATTTTCAAACTCACCGTTTTATTCTCCCTACTAGCATTACAATCAGAGGCCTTCATGGTCTTGGATGATTCACTGCGAACCAAATGGGTCAATGGAAAGAAGTACGTATTACATTTGGTTGAAGCTGGCGAAACATGGACCTTATTATCCACCAGATACGGCTGCGAGGTGGATGAGTTGATCCGGGTAAATAACGGGGTTCAGTTATTGAAGACGGGGCAAATTGTCCAAATACCCGTAATTCAAGCCAACAGACAGGTCAACTCAACAGCCGACACTTCCAAAACCAATGCAAATGAGATCACCCATGTTGTAAAGAAGGGTGAAACCTTATTTGCAATCTCTCGGAAGTACGGAGTGTCCATAAGTGAAATTAAACGGATCAACGGCATTTTGAATGAGGAAATTGTAGAAGGAAGGGTATTGATAATTCGAAAATCCAAGGTCGCCGAACCCATGCAAAAAACAACACCCGACTCCTCGAATGTTGTTGAGCAGAAAAACCCGGTCACAACAGAAAACCCGTCAAAAAGCACTGAATCCAACATTAGTCAAACCGACATCACCGATCAAGTAGTCCAAACAACCAAAAAAATCCAATCGGTCAGACCTAAGGAAGGGGGTAAACCCATTATTCAAATCACGGAAACAGGTTTGGCCGATTTGGTTCAGGATAACAGCTTAGGACAAAACAATTACTATTGTTTACATAAAACAGCTCCGATTGGCACGATCATTAAATTGACTGATAATGAAACAGGTAAGTCGGTTTACTTAAAGGTTATGGGTAACACACCTGCTTCAGAGATGGGGTCGGTAATCATAAGATTGTCCAACCAATCGCTGAAATTCATAGGGAACAAAAACACTCCTTTTTTTGTAGAAATATCCTATTCCATCCTGGATTGAACGTTCTGCTTTTCTTGCCTAGGTAGATTATTGCGGTTTTTAGTTTACTTTTGCACCCTCTTAATAACCCCTGCCCAAGTGGCGAAATTGGTAGACGCACCATCTTGAGGGGGTGGCGGGAATACCCGTGCGAGTTCGAATCTCGCCTTGGGCACAAAATTATCCGCGCGAGTGGCGGAATTGGTAGACGCGCAGGTCTCAGAAGCCTGTGGGGTAACACCTGTAGGAGTTCGACTCTCCTCTCGCGCACATTTCCACGTTTGCTGAGAACTAAACCTAACGACTCAACAGTCTGGGTATCTTTTCAGACCTCATATTTGGAGCATCGGCATTAACATTACAAGCGATTCCATTTAAATTTGATTTAATGCCTGTGGGGTAATCCGCCGCGGCGGATAGGAGTTCGACTCTCCTCTCGCGCACATTTCCACGTTTGCTGAGAACTAAACCTAACGACTCAACAGCCTGGGTATCTTTTCAGACCTCATATTTGGAGCATCGGCATTAACATTACAATCGATTCCATTTAAATTTGATTTAATGCCTGTGGGGTAATCCGCCGCGGCGGATAGGAGTTCGACTCTCCTCTCGCGCACATTTCCACGTTTGCTGAGAACTAAACCTAACTACTCAATAGTCTGGGTATCTTTTCACACCTCATATTTGGAGCATCGGCATTAACATTACAATCGATTCCATTTAAATTCGATTTAATGCCTGTGAGGTAATCCGCCGCGGCGGATAGGAGTTCGACTCTCCTCTCGCGCACTTTCCACGTTTGCTGAGAACTAAGCCTAACTACTCAATAGTCTGGGTGTCTTTTCAGACCTCATATTTGGAGCATCGGCATTAACATTACAATCGATTCCATTTAAATTCGATTTGATGCCTGTGGGGTAATCCGCCGCGGCGGATAGGAGTTCGTCTCTCCTCTCGCGCACTTTCCACCATCCGTGAGTTGGAACACTTTTCGGCATTGAGACGTGGAAAACTCCCATGCTTTCAATTGAACTTGTTTTTCCTGTTGGGTAATCCGCCAATCGGTGGATAGGCGTTCGACCCTCCTCTACCGCATTCAACAATTTATGCTCTGGAAGCCACTCAAAAAATTGGCTTTTCGGCAAACCGAAGTAAGCGGTATTCATCTGCACGGATCTGTAACGCCCTTGTTATCAGCAATCACCTTCCCAATAAATTCAACACAAACCAACTACAGCCCATGTGTTTGTAACTTTGTAAATCAATGTATGCTGTAGTAGACATAGAAACCACGGGTAGCCACCCCGCACATGATCATATCATTGAAATAGCTGTCTACTTACACGATGGGCAAAAGGTGACTGACCAGTTCTGTTCATTGGTTAATCCCAACCTACCCATTCCACCCTTTATTGCCCGCCTAACCGGAATCACCGACGAAATGGTGGCTCATGCACCAGAATTACATGAGATAGCACCGAAGCTTCATGAGATGCTTGACGGACGTATTTTCGTAGCACACAATGTACATTTCGACCACTCTTTCGTCAAGCAATCGCTATTGCGATACGGACTTGAATTCGAAGCTGAAATGTTGTGCACCATCAAGACGGGAAGAACATTGGTTCCCGGACTTCCCTCCTATAAATTATCCTCCATGTGCAAGTCGTTGGAAATTGAGTTGGATAATGCTCACCGAGCTTACTCGGATGCACTTGCAACAGCGCATATCCTTACGGTACTCAATGAAAAGGCGGATGGGAATCTGACACCCTATCTATATAAAAAGGAGCCTAGAAAAAACCCTTCTCAAATATCCGAGGAACAACTTGATGCATTACCTAGCCAGGCAGGCATCCTGTATTTCAACAACCGGGCCGGAGAAGTGATCATGCTGACCAGCGCAAGCAATATTCGGAAAAAAGCATGGGCATTGGTGAAGAGGTTTCACCACAAGCGACTGCTTCCGTTGGCAACCGAAGCCACTTCGGTCAGTCACGAAACCACCGA
>Ga0315906_10003551_pt1 | contig 20691 bp, 18 predicted proteins | sample LakEriMetagenome_4_FD_203526 | JGI IMG/M metagenome (GOLD analysis project Ga0315906, IMG submission 203526) | Freshwater fungal communities from buoy surface, Lake Erie, Ohio, United States - Buoy 2 MA122 | ecosystem: Environmental > Aquatic > Freshwater > Lake > Lake biofilm | place: USA...
CCTTTTGAGGGTGGGAGAGTAAGTCGACGCCACTTTTCAAAAACGCCTTTCCATTAATGGGGAGGCGTTTTTCATTTTAGATTGTTTCCTCAAAAGGACAGTAAGTCCCTGCCTGAAGTAGCGCAAAAAATGATCTTTTTTGACAAAATAGATTTTATCAGAATGCAGCTAATGTAATCTCCGAAATTAACGTACAATTTATATCAGTTGAATGTTTTGTATAGTTGATTGAAACCTCGAAAAACAGTCCATTTAATCTCGTTAATCTTGCTAGTGAAAAGATAATGGAATGAACCCACCAAAGCATATTTCCGAAGGAATTTACAGTGATCAAACGAGTCACCATCTAAGAAACATTCTTTCTGCACTAAACACTTCTTCAGCACTTCTTGAATGTTACCTTCAGAAGAATTCATACCGTGAAAAACAGATTCGTCATGCTCGAATTATCAGAAAATGTATTGAGGAACTTAAAATGCTAGTGGGATAAATTCTATTCGAGGTTTTATATTTAGAAAGAAGATTATGAAAAAAGCAAAAATTTTACTTATTGAAGACGAGGCAGACGCAAGGTTGGGTTTGTTAGAGTTTTTAGAATTGGCAAATTATAAGGTATTAGAGGCATCAAATGGAAAGGATGGAATAGCTTTAGCCCGAATGGAAAAACCGGATTTAATCATTTCCGATGTGAAAATGCCTGAAATAGATGGCTTAAATGTTCTGAGGATTCTTTCTAAAGATCCCTTAACCGCAGGTATTCCCTTTATTTTCTTATCGGGATTAGACGAGCTAAGTGATATCAGAACGGGAATGAATCTCGGCGCAGACGATTATGTTGTTAAACCATTCAATCCGCAGGATCTGCTTGAAATAGTACGTGTGAGACTCGAAAGATTATCATTGATTCGCAATGGGCTGGAAATGACAGAAGCATCCGGAGAATTGCTGAAAGATATTGAATCTCTCAAGAATCTAGCCTCTGAGAAGAAAGAGAAGATTTATGCTAAGAAGGAACATATCTACAGGGAGGATGACGTTGCAAATTTTCTTTATTTTGTTCAATCAGGTCGTGTAAAGTGTGTAAAAACAGATTCATATGGAAAAGATTATGTAACTGAGCTTTATCATAGCGGCGATTTTTTCGGTCACCTGGGAATGTTTGATCAACCCGAATACCATGATACAGCAATTGCTATGGAGGCCACGACGCTGAGTTTGATTCCTCGCACTGAATTTATGACATTGGTTCGTCGAAGTCGTGATCTCTCTGAGCGATATATCGAGCACCTCAGTCACTTGTTACGAACGAAGGAAAATCGACTGCTCCAATTGGCTTATGCCCCAGTTAGAGAACGAGTTGCTGATGCTTTGATAAATTATGTGCAACCATTGAAAGGGCTAAGAAAAAAGGATGGTGGTTCAACAATTTCCCGTGAAGATCTTGCGAGTATTGTTGGAACTACGAAAGAATCGTTGGTAAGGATGCTTTCTGAATTCAAACGAGAGGGATTAATAAAGTCTGAGGGAAGGGAAATAATTATTGTGGATGAACCACGTTTGAAAAGAACGGCGATCGGATTTTGATCGCCGCTGTTTTTACTCTTCAGCTACGGGTTCACTCTCTAAATCCCACTCCTCTTCCTCCTTTAGGGGAATGATTTCTGGAAATTGAGGAGGTTTAATCTCGGGGCGTGACTCGTGATTTTGAGGATTTTCCTCGTGTTGTCTTTGATCCGGAGGCAACGTTGGTATGATCGGGTCTTCCAGATATGGTATGATCTCCTTGGGTTTCTTTTTTCTTTTCATATCGTTCTATTAATTCTTTATGTTTGTTTTTAAGTAGTAAAAAGGCATGCTCCATTTTTTCTATGACAGTTTGTTCTGCGATGTTTATTCCTCTGAAGCTATCGGCAATTTCCCAAACCATTTTTCTTACCATTTCAATGTCTTTTTTTGTAATCGCAGAATAATGTTCTTCTATATAGTCCAAAAAAGATTGCAGCGCGTCCTCTGGGTCGTAAATCTGCTCTTCCAGAAATTCAAATTCAATTTCAATATAATTTGCAACCGGTGTACCGAATTGATCCTTTACGAGATTCTTTTTTAATGCCTCTCGAATAAGTTCGCGTAAGCGCTGGCGTTCCTTCAGCTCAATTTTATGATCGATTACCGATATCGCATATAGTAGTTTGCCAATTTCCGAGTAGAACCGTACTGCTTTCATGTGTTTTTCTTTTTTGCTCGAATTAAAATGAATGAACCTTTACCTGTTCCCGATTCAATGGGCTGAACCTCTTTTATTTCTGATTCTTTTCCGAAAAGTGTTTGAAACTCTTCAAGGTAATTAAACCCTGACGTGAGCAATTTCCTCTTGATAGTTTTCAAATTGTAAAATTTCGCATCTCTATAAAAAACACTTTTTAATCTGTTTTCCATATGTACTTTGCCAATTTCCCCTGAGGCATCCAGAAATCCGATGATGAGTATGCCACTCTGTTTCAAAACCCGGAATGCTTCTGAAAAGGCCTTATCCAGGTCTTCAAAATAATGGATCGCGGTTCCAATGATCACAAAGTCGAATTTCAAATCTTTAAACGGCAAATCTTCAGCACGCCCGTCACTTACTTCCAAGCCTTTTCGCATGGCTTCCTTTCTCAAAACTTCAGACGGTTCAACTCCCTCGTGAATTCCTATTGCTTTGGCTAAATGCCCTGCACCCATGCCTACTTCTATTCCATGGAGATCTCCTACAGGCAGAAGTGATCGAAACGCCAAGGCTTCTGTTTCAAGTATTTTAGGATGTTCCTGAAACCAATTCTCATAGGTGTCAATGTGTTCTTCAAATAATTCTATGGTTTTATTTAAGTGCTTCATAATTTTACAAGTTAGAATAGCTTTAATAATACGCTGGTCATGAGGTATCCGGTAATGAACAGTACACCAAAAAACATGATCATGAAGAGGAGCTCCAACAAAGTTCGTTTCATTAATTTTTTTTCTGCAATGCTACGAAGGGATGCTCTTGAATGGCGTGATAGCCGTCAACTGCACCAATGATTTCTATCAAGCCGAACTTTTTCCATCCTCTGAAAACTGGATTCTTTTCCCCAAAATAGCTGCAATTTCAGATTGGAACAATTCTTCTTTTTTCAATAGTTTTTCGGCAAGTAAATCTAATTTCAGTCTGTTCTCTTTGAGTAATTCTATTGTTTTATTTTGTGCATTTTTGAGAAGCAATCGAACTTCTTCATCGATTAATTTTGCCGTGTTCTCACTGAAGGGTTTATAGAAGCTGCCATCTACAGATCCTGTTGAATCATAATAACTGATGTTTTCCAGTTTTTCACTGAAACCAAGTTGAACAACCATAGCATAGGCTTGTTTGGTTGCTTTTTCCAAATCATCGAGGGCACCTGAGGTGATATCGCCAAAGACCAATTCTTCAGCACACCTGCCTGCAAGTGCCGCACAAAGGTGTTCAGTCAGCTCTTTTTTAGAATATAGTTGTCTTTCTTCAGGTTTGAACCAGGATGCTCCCAACGCTTTACCCCTTGGAATTATTGTTACTTTCTCAATTGGGTCCAAATGTGGCAGCATCCAGCTTACGAGCGTATGACCGGCTTCATGGTAGGCAATAATCGCTCGTTCTTCTTTACTCAATACCATACTTTTCTTTTCCAGTCCTCCGATCACACGATCGAGGGCAGCGCTAAAGTCTTTTTCTTCAATTTCCTCATGCTTTTTTCTTGCGGCAATGAGTGCGGCTTCGTTACACAAATTGGCTATATCTGCACCAGAAAAGCCGGGTGTGAGTGCAGCTAGTTTTTCTGCCTTCACAGATTCTGATGCTTTAATTCCCCTCATGTGTACATGGAAAATGGCAATGCGCTCCTTGCGATTTGGTAGATCTAGATAGATGTGTCTGTCAAAACGACCAGGTCTCAAAAGTGCCGGGTCCAGGATGTCGGCTCGGTTTGTTGCAGCAAGTACAATTACACCACTCTGTGGCCCAAATCCATCCATCTCGGCGAGAAGCTGATTTAGCGTGCTGTCACGTTCTTCATTGGATTGAATTGACATAGCTTTTCCACGCACTCTTCCAATGGCGTCGATCTCATCAATGAAAACTATACTAGGTGCCCGCACTTTTGCCTTTTGAAACAAGTCTCTCACACGGGAGGCACCTACGCCAACAAACATTTCCATAAATGAGGACCCGGTCAATGAAAAGAATGGTACACCAGCTTCTCCTGCAACAGCTTTTGCCATTAACGTTTTTCCTGTTCCTGGAGCGCCGATAAGTAGAATTCCTTTAGGAATATGTGCGCCAAGGCGAGTAAATTTAGTTGGGTCTTTCAAGAACTCAACCACCTCCATAATTTCCGTTTTGGCTTCGTCATATCCTGCCACATCTTTAAATGTGACTTGACTCACACGTTCTTTATCATATACTTGTGGCATCGATTTGCCAAAATCAAAAAGACTTCTTGTGTCACCTGCGGAGTTTCCGCTAAATCTTCCTGCAACGAATCTGGCAATGAGGATAATTAGTAAAATCGGGATTATCCAACTCAACATTGTGGTAAACCATCCACTTTGATTTTCGTATTCGATTGATGTATTGGTGTGATATAGTTTATCAGAGTCTTCCATTCGCTGTTCGAATACTTCAATCGATCCGATGCTAAAACCGTAGTGAGGACCTTTGTTTTTCTGTCCCATAAATCCTTTTCTGACCTTTAAGTAACGAGGCTTATCAAGTGATTCAGGTTTGAGGTAAACGTGTACATTTTCCTTGTTAATGACAACAAGTTTTTGAATGTCTCCCTCAGGAAGCATAGAGGTATAGAATTCCTTCCATGTAGTTGAAAAAGGTTCTTTTGGCAAGCCAAAAAGAAGAAAAAGTACCAATCCTGCATTGATGAGAAAAAATAGTGTCCACATAGTATTTCCTGATTTTTTCAGTAATCCTTTCTTCATACAATACATTTTTAATTGCGAAAAGTAGAGGAATTCGGACATCTTAATCGTGAGAAACATCAATTGGAGGATTGACCTTCCTCACAGGAAATGGCTTCCCGATTGTGTCACTTTGGGATCGTAAATTTTAAATTTTTGACTATGAAAACAGATGTTGAGATCCAAAAGGATGTCATGGATGAACTCAAGTGGGAGCTTGTCCAAAATGCAAATGAGATCGGTGTTGCCGTGAAAGATGGTATTGTTACGCTTACTGGAGCAGTGGATTCTTATTACAAAAAACTGCAGGCTGAACGCGCTGCTAAAAAGGTCCTGGGAGTGAAGGCTGTTGCGCAGGATATGACCGTTCAATTGATTGAAAGAGTCAAACGTACAGATTCTGAAATTGCCTCAGCTGTCATCAATGCCTTGGCCTGGCATTCCTCCATTCCAGAGGAAAAAATTAAGATCAAAGTCGAGAAAGGATGGGTGACACTTGAGGGCGAAGTTGAATGGGATTTTCAACGAAATTACTCGAGAAAAGCAGTCGAAAATCTTCAGGGAGTTGTTGGGATATCAAACAATATCCGAATCGCGCCTAAATTAAAGTCCGCAGATATTAAGAATAAGATTTTCTCAGCTTTCCACAGAAGTGCTACACTCGATTCTGATTCGATTAATATTACGACGGATGGAAGTAAGGTAGTTCTTTCAGGAAAAGTTAGGTCATTTGTGGAGAAAAAGGATGCTGAAAAGGCAGCGTATCTTGCTCCTGGTGTCACGGAAGTTGAAAATAAATTAGTTATTGATACGGAAGTGTATTCGTATTGAGTTCACGTATTCAATGTGTAAAGCATCCTCAAGGGGATGCTTTTTTTATGAATTGTCGGGATATCTCAATTTCATTGCAATTCCCTGAAAATCTGTTAATGTACCATGAGAAACAAACCGCACGGTTCCTCCTTTATTGACAACTTCCTGAATTATTTTTTCTGCTAAGTCTGGGACACGCTTTAGATTTCTTGAATGTAAAAGATTCCTTTTTTTGATCTGAGTTTCGTCTGCTGATAGATATGCCGCCTCAAAAATATCGTACTCCATGATTAAGTTTAATCCGTTCCCCTTGTGCGCATTCTGCCAGCATTGCATGATGCCTTCTGCTAAGCTATTGTTGCCTGATAACTCGTTCAATTCAGCAATGAGCTTTTCTTCTTCTTGTTGATTTTTATTTTGAATAAAGTCGCTCACATATTTTGTTAATTTTTCTTTTTCGAAATCTCTAAAATTTATAGGGATCGTTCCTGAAATCTTAGCTTTATTCTGAGTGATCTCTAAAAAGTCATGAAGGTGTTGTGCTTCTCCGCTTAAATAGATCGGATAGATAAAATCAACTAAGTGTTCATCTGCTTGTCTGTAAAATTGTTCGGTCCGTTTTTCAATGATAAAAGACTTTTCTTTTTCGAATTGTTTTGGAATTGTTCCGCCGAAATAGTTAATTCCGACACCAGGTTGATATTCATAAGTATCCTCAAAAAACATTGGGAAGTTTTCATTGTGTACCTCATCGATTTCATTGCTGCTACCTTCGAAAAGTGAAATAGAGTCTTTATGAAGTGCAAGCAGATGGAAGGGGCTTTCGAGTTGATTGAGATAAAAAAGCTCCCGAAGTGGGAAATGTGAATTGAGCACGATTCGTTCTTTTGGGACAAATGGAAATGAAATTATTTCAGCAATTTCAGGCGAAATGTAAAGGCCCAGTCCTTGTCGTTGATGATTAAAATCAATGGTGTGTAACAAATCTTCTGTTCGGATCAACATTTCGGTAAGGTTGAATTCATGTTGGTTGTTTGTCTCGACCAATAGAAATTTTAATTTATTGAATAGCTCCTTAATTCTATGTTTGTCCGTGTAGCGATCAGGCATTAAAGGGTGTGTGGTCATAAACAGTGCTAAACATGGGTAGGATTGATGTCTAGCTAGCTGTATAAGTGTTTCTTGTTTCATGGGACTGTTTTTTGAAATGAAAAAGGAGAATTTTCATTCTCCCTTTATGTATTTTTTGGTTCAGTGAATTATTACACTGTGGTGAACGTCTTTTTTGCTGCCTCCTTTGTACCTCGATACCTGTCTGTAACTGCTTGAATAGTTTTTATGAGGTTTTCACCGGGTGCATTGATGTCGCCAAGATTGTGTTTGCCCTCTTTTACTTCTTTGTTGATGAGACGATGCAGTGAGACGATTCCCTGTAACTTGCCTTTTTCGTCAACCACTGGTAATCTACCAATCTGGTTTTTGCGCATTCTATGATACGCAGCTGATAGTTCATCTTCAGATTCTACAGTATGCACATTGCGTGTCATGATTTCGGCCACTTTTCTGTCAGCAATCGGAATCTCTTGTTTTTGAGCCAAGGACAGACAGATGTCTCTATCTGTTACTATTCCAAGCACACGTTTTTCATTATCAACGACTGGAAGTGCGCCACAGTTGCTTGATTTCATCGCTTTTGCAGCCTCCTGAAGTCTTGTTTCCGGTGTACAGTACTGAAGTGCTTCAGCGATCATAACTTCTTTAACTTTCATGTTTCTGAAATTTTAAAATAAATAATTTGTTTCCGGGGGTAAAGAAAGCACCGCGGCATTTAAAAAATATTGACCGTAATTAAAGAATGAATTGATTTATCCCTACCTGTTATTGTAGGGACTTATAATTTGCAATCCAGGCGGGATCCTGTACATCGCTGAGAAGCTTCCAAAAGTTGGTGTCTAGAAAAAAGTTCTCATCTATGCTTCGAACATTGTAGTTGTTGAACAAGTACAATTCTTGTTTCTCTGATGGGCGGTACAATTTACTACTCCAACCCATTTCAGCAGAGGAACGGTAGGGATAGGTTGAAAACCGTAATTTCCAAAGGGAATCGATAGGAACACAAATAGCTAGCGGCTTGATTTCGAAGGAGTCCTCGAACATGCCACAATTAAGTTGGCGTTCTTCGAAATAATTAATTCTATTTGGGTTATAAATACTTGGCCAGTTTCCTGATGCAATTTGAATAAATTCAGTTTTTGTAAGAATCTTTTTATTTGTAAGGACATTTCCCTGAACAAGAAAACACGCAAAAGTAGTTAAGTCTGAATTGGCCTGAAATGCTACGCGAACGCCAAAAATAGGTCTTGGCGAAGGAGGAGAGACCATCACCGAGCCACAAATGAACCAACAAAAAAGCAGTACAATTCTATACATAGCTGCAAGCCCGATTCACTGAATCGAAAAGTTACGACTTTTTTCTACGAAAAAGAAGTAAAAGAGTTGTTATAGCCACTAAAATAAATACTAGGGACCAAAGCAAGCTTCCGCTCATGAAGAAAGTGACGAGTCCCGTAGGAACCAAAAACAAGATGGCTAGGTGGTATTTGCCCTGATCCGATCGTTTATTTTGCAAACCTTTCGATTTTGGTTGGGCCAACGCAATAATGCAGTGGGACATCCGTATCTTCGAAATCGCTGATTTCAATTTGCTCATCAAAGAGATGAAGGCCTATAAAAAGGCAATCGGGTCTGCATTTTTTTAAAAATCGGTCGTAGTATCCTTTTCCATAACCTACTCGCTGACCGTTTGAATCAATTGCTAACAAGGGCACAAAAACGATGTCTATTTGTTTGGTCGGGATTAATTTTCCGGAGTGTGGCTCAGGAATTCCAAGAGCATTGGTTTTCAACTGTTTTTGATGTTCAAAGAGAAAATGTTTTAGCCTTAGGTTCTCTTCACAGCGCGGAATAACCATTTTTGCACCGATTGCCACACCTTTTTCCAAAAGCAGATAGGTGTTGATTTCTTTGTGACGTTCAATTGGAAGAAATAAACTACAGGTCTTTCCCTCTAGTTGGAAATTAGACAGTACGTTCGTGCAGATCTGTTCGGAAAGATATTCAAGTTCCTGAATTCCTAATTCCTGTCTTTTTTGCTTGAATAATTTACGAACTTCTGATTTAATCATCACATTAACAGTTCTTTGAGTGGTTTTTTTATCCTGTCTCAACAAAAATACACATTGATCCGTTAATAGGTGCATACTGTTGTTGTTGAAAAGAAGAAATATTTACTTTCCTTTGCTATTAACAAAGAAATTCAATGAAAAGATTATTTACAGTCACACTGCTTTTTTCGATTTGTAGCTATTTATTTCCTGCATTTGCACAGAATGCTGATTCTAGTCAGGTTTTAGAAGAAATTTACTCGGAGGATGAGTCAAATGAAGTGGAAGATATTTTTGAATCTACGAGAATAATCAATGGCCATTCAACTGAAAATCTTCGTAAAGGTGTCCTTGAATTTCGTGTAGAACACCGTTTCGGGGATATAGCGGGTGCAGATGGTGGAGTTCAAACAATGTTTGGATTTGATAATTCATCTGATATTCGTTTGGCTTTTGAATACGGAATAACGGATGACCTCATGGCAGGTTTCGGAAGAAGTAAAGGAACGGGCATGCCTTATCGGTCCTTGCTGGATGGTTTTGTGAAGTATAGAATTTTGAAGCAACAGAAGAAAGGATGTCCTGTTTCCCTAACCGGAATCGCTACATCAACCTATACTTACATGAAGGCCTCTGAGGATCTTTCTCAAGTAAGCAGTTTTCCGGAATGGCAGCACCGATTTGCCTATGTTACACAATTGGCTGTTGCACGAAAATTTGGTCATCTCTGTTCTGCTGCGTTAATACCGACCTTGGTTCATAGGAATTATGTTGGTCCGGATGATGTAAATACTCTTTTCTCGCTTGGTGGAGCACTGAGTTTCCCAATTTCCAGAAAAGTGGCAGTTTTGGTGGAGTACTACCATGTTTTTCATGATGACGATTTCAGAAAGGAAAATACAAATAGTCTCGGGGTAGCTATTGAATGGGTAACGTTCGGACATAACTTCACGATTAACCTTACGAATTCGAGAGGTTTTGTTGAGTCGCAGTTCATTCCATACACTTTTGAAAAATGGGATAAAGGTCAATTTCGACTCGGCTTTTGTGTTGGCAGGAAATTTGAAAGAGAATAATTTCTTAATTTAAAACCATGAAAAATATAATTTATCCTTTTTGTGTAGCCTGCTTATTGCTTCTATCCGCAGCAATGATTGTCACAGTACCATCTTACACAATAAAAACCGGTTACAACATTGAATTCAAGAGTAAGGATCCTTCCGGTGTCTTTAAAACCCTGAAGGGTACTATTTCGTTTGATGAAACTGATTTGGCTTCTTCCAAAATTAATTTTACAATTCCTGTTTCTTCCATTAGTACTGGCAATGGAATGATGAATAAAAAAGCGCTGACCGAAGAATGGTTTGACGCAGAGAAATATCCGGATATCAAATATGTGTCCTCAAAAATTGAAAAATCAGGTGATTCTTACAGTATCTCCGGAACTTTGACGATTAAGGGTGTCGCAAAAGAAAAAAAGGTTCCGATGAAAGTGACGAAAAATGGATCAGACCTCACATTATCCGGTTCTTTTACTGTCAACAGAGCGGACCATAAGGTAGGAAAGAAAAGTGACGCCGTCCCTGATATCATGAATATCTCCTATAGTATTCCGATTTCTAAAAAGTAGCATATGTTCAAAAAACATCTCTTACACGGAGTTATCGCAGGTGCTCTTTCAGGTTTAGCCTGTTATTTGTACTATACGGTTCTTAAGGATGAGTTTATGTACGATTTCTCAAGCATCATCTCAGAAATGAATCTTTTCGGGGCGTGTATGTTTGGAACAGTTCTCGCGTCTTTGGGCTACTTCGCCTCATTGAAATTTGTTCCAAAATATGGTGAGCACATTTTCAATCTTGCTTTTGCTCTAGTTGTTTTTGTAAGTTTGATATCACCCATGTTATTCAAGCTTCCACTGGATTTTGATGAATATCTAACAATGATTTTTCCTACATATGCCATGACTATGCACTTCTTTCCGTACGTGTTTTGGTATGCAATAAAACCTTTTTTCAAAGATTGAAGCCATGAAGTATTTTGTCGTGATTTTTCTTGGTTGTTGTTTCTTGCTGCTTTCTTCTTGTAAAAAGGATAAAGTAGACACAGAATGTCTAACTAATGAAACGATCAGCTTTAATGATCAGATAAAACCCATCATCGAGAACAATTGTATCTCTTGCCATGGTCCAGGGATGACCTCACCCAACTTAAGCGGTCATTCGAACGTTTCAACAAATGCAACAAAAATTTTAAACTCTATGACCGGAACGGGTGCCCAGCTTATGCCTCTGGGTGGACCTGCTTTAAATGACACACTGATCGACCAGTTTTCCTGCTGGATCAGCCAGGGCAAACAAAACAATTAATTAAATTATAATTATGAAAAAAAACTACATTCTTCCTGTTTTTATTCTTGCTGTCGCAGGACTTTCACTCCAGAACTCTGCAGAGTATAACTTTTCGAATCTTCATGCTGAAAAAAACGGTGGGGGCGCTGCGCCTGGAAGAACTGGTGCGCCCGGTGAAACGAATTGTACCGCTTGCCATTCAGGATCTGTATTGGATGGGAGTAACGAAAATATTCTGACCGTTCTGAGTGGATCAACCCCGGTTACTGAGTACATTCCTGGGTCCGTTTATACCGTGTCATTGACAATGACTTCCGACCCTGCAAAAAAAGGATTCCAGTCAACCGCACTTGACGCTACGGATGCTATGGCGGGTACATTTACTTCAGGAGCTACTACTTTAGTAAGCGGTACATCAAAAAAATACGCGAATCATACATCTGCAAGTAATACGAGTGCTACACCAGCCTGGACATGGACATGGACAGCACCTGCCACCAATGTGGGGGATGTGACGTTTTATGTAGCAGCAAATAAGGCCAACAACAATAGCACAACTACAGGAGATCAGATTTATTTATCTCAACACACTATTTCTGCTCCAAGTGGTGTTGGGATAGAAGAAAATGTTTCGAATGTGAGCGGTTTAGCTCTTGGTATTGATGCACTGAATTCCAAGCTTAAATTGAGCTTTAATAGCTTGATTTTAGGTGAAATGACCATTAATCTTTTGGACTTAAATGGTAGAGTCGTATTAAATAAAGAAATCGGTACGTCAATGATAGGCAAGAACGAGCAGACGATTCAGCTTCCTTCTGATCTGAAAAATGGAATTTATGTTGTACACCTATTGGTTAACAACAATACCATTTCTGGCAAAATTATGATCAATAAATAAATTTTTTAGTTGAGTCTTTTGTCAACTAGACTCTCTACTTTTTTGAAGAATTGAAATGGCGTGTAAGTGCGCCATTCAATTTCTTCCAGCTCACCCCCCATTGCAAAATAATGATCTATTTGGATTCGCTCGAATTCAGACAACACATGAACATGAAAATTGATGAGTGCAATCCACCCATCTTCGACTTCGTCAAACCATTCTTCATAGTAACAATCATCTGAGAAATGGTAATTCAGAACATTTTCACCGATGAGAATAAATTTGTTTATACCGCTGTGCATCAGTGGTTCGATGATGTCTCGTTTAAGTATCATGATATCATTTTCTATGGCATCGTTCCATTCACCGATCATTTCAAGAACGGCAAATTGATCTTCGTACTCTACAAAGAGGATTTTGATGAACAACGTTGAAGAACCGAAATAGTCCCACTGAGGATGGATGTAAAAATTATAGATCTTATTGCTGAATTCAAATTCACTGTATTCTCTTTCGAAGAAAGGGGAGGAGGGATCTTCGGAGGCGACATAATAGGTTCTCCATCCGTAAAAGGGTTCGATCAAATGCATGGACAAAGGTAGGTATAGTGGCACATTTTATGCTTGACCAAATACCGAAATAAATTGTACATTTAATCAAAATAGACTCAATCATGAAGAATTTTTTTCCTTTTTTTTCAATTTTAATTAGTTCCGCTTTAGTACTATTTTCTTGTAGCAATGGACCAGACGAGCGAACTCCCGGTGAATATCTCTCTGCATATATCAAAGCTAATCCTGATGTAGTTACTTTCGGAAAGATCGACATTCATTCAATTCTGGAAAAAGCGGAGTACCGTTCTGTTCCTAAATTTGGAATTGTGGCGCACGGGTATCTTCAAAGTCTAGCCGGTTCAGTGAATCTAAAAACACCTGTGCACTTTGCCTTGGAAGGTCCTTTCCTTGAAGATGGTACTCCAAAAACCATCATTGCATTCGTTGAAACAATAAATAAGGATTCATTGGCTTCAAAATTAATGGAGCAAGGCTATGATTTAGAAGAATCGGAAGGAATGACTTATTTTTCAAGCGGGGATGTGTCTGTCGGAATAAAGAACAATTTATCTCTAATCATCAGTAAAAAGGAGAAGTACGATGCTAAAAAAGTGCTGTCTGATGTTTTTGCCGATGTCCGAAAAGAACTTTCAGATGGCAAAGTCGAAGAGATTTTGGAAGGAGAAGGCGAAATTGTGACGGGTGTGAGCATCGAGAATTTATATGCAACATCGAACACGTCGCTAGCTAGTTTGTCCACAAAAAAGAAAAAAGAGCTAAAAGAAATGGCACACGACTCTTACATAAAGTCAACTCTGAACTTTGAAAATGGTCAACTACTTATGCAGAGTGAAAATTTATTCTCTGATAAGCTGATGTCAACTATGTTCTTCCGTTCAGATTCTGATGCCAAAGTAGCAAAGCGTTTAGGTAAAGGAGAACCGATCATGGGTTTTTCAATGAATATGGACGTGCGAAAATTTCAGGAGCTTATGGATAATTACTCCCCTGAATCTATGGCTAACTTGGTTCAATCTGCCGGTCCTTTTGCAATGTTTTATGTCATGAGTGGTGGAAAGTTAAGTAACATGATCAATGGGGAGTTGGGAATGGCGTTACTAGGTCAGCCAGACATGATGGAAGGAATCTCAGACTTCAATTTTTTCGTTGGCTTGGGCAAACAAGGTAAGGCAATGGCTCAACAGCAATTAATACCGATGCTTCAGGAAAATATGGAGCATGTCGAGCTCAAAGGTACAGAGCTGACTGTCGCAAGTAAGAAATCGAACGCGCCATCTCCGGGAAGCGAACTAACTTTACCTGAAGGCAGTGATGATTTTGGAATGAAAGGCATGCATTTCTTTTTAAATCTGGAGAAGGTAGATCTTTCAACATTCGAATTTGAAGGTCCAGCCACACTCATCAATCAGCTCAAATACGTGACTTTTGAAATGGATAATGAAGGTTCTACACTGATTCTAAGAGCTAAAAAAGACAATGTTAACATCCTTAAACAAGTGGTGGACATCCTGGTCAAAGAGATGAAAGGCAAGGTAAGTGGAATTGATAGTTAACTATCAAAACATCAATTAAACGAAGCACAATCAAAGATCTGGTCGCAGTGTTCGTAGATCATGTTGTGTAGGATCAGCTGTGCCGCTAATGCGAGTTGTGTATAATTCTGAGAATTATTGCCAAATCCGCCTGCAGAAGTTTGCCACATTTTCGTAATTAGCTCCTTGTCGCCTTGCACCGGTCCGATCTTATTGACAACGGCAGCTACATTTCCAGCACCGGCGTGATACACGTGTAAAACAAATAATCTGAACCACAAGTCATTTTCATCTACTTTCAGCTGGTGTGCTTCGAGAATTTTTTTTGCTTCAGGGATGCAAATTCGTTTGATCAATCGGGAAGCGGCATACGCCGAACGCTCGAAATTCTTACGTTCATCTACCTTCTCGTTTACAGTTAGTCCCTGCGCTCTTGCCACACTGGGCATAAGTTGAAAAGCGCCGTATGCTCCGCTGATGGATTTTGCTAGCTGTCCGGGACTTTCAATGAGCAAAATTGCCTGGGCATACCACGGATCAACTCCATTTTTCTCAAATACCTCGACGCCTTTGGATAAGGTTGGATATACATCTTTGAAGCGGTAAAAATCGTTCTTTCCTGTGGTAACATTAATACGTTCTCCGGCAACCAACCCATGAAGTGAACGCAAGCTGTCACGAAAAGCCGATTTTTCTGTTTCAGTCTGATTGTGCCAGTCCCTCAAGGACATTTTAACAAGGACTTGTCTTGTGGAAGCAACATTGATCAGGCAAGAATCCGGGGCTAAGCGCATAATTTGCATCCAGAATTGCGGTTGAGGTAAGACATCCCAACGTTCTTCAAAAATAGACTCCGCGTCTAGGATGGTGTTAATGGACTCTCTATTGTGTACCTCAATCTTTTCATGTTCCCACGAATTAAATGGCTGCGCATACAAATATGGCAAAGCAAAAAGCAACAGAAACAATACTCTAATGGTCAAGCTTGGAGAGTTTGATTAAGTTTTAAAATTAGCTAAAAACCTGCTTTAATCGGTACTTTCTGATAATTTTAACAGAGTATTTTCTCACAGATACCTGTGTAAAATGTACATTTGTTTGTGCGGATTGTCTTCAAAATATTGAGTTGGCCATTGATTTTTATGGTTCGAGTGTATCAAAAGTTGATATCCCCGCTTTTCCCACCTGCGTGTCGATATACACCAACCTGCTCAACATATATGATAGAAGCAATTAAAGAGTGGGGTCCATTTAAAGGGACTTGGCTTGGGTTGAAACGAATTGCGTCTTGTCACCCGAAAGGAGGCCATGGATATGATCCTGTACCAAAAAAAAACATCACAGAATGAAACTTTGGTATGCGCTCTGCTCGATTGTTTTGACTGCATTTATTGAAGCAAATGCTCAACCATTTCTAATACAATCATATTCTTCAGCTAAAGATGCGCCTATTCGTTCATTGGCATGGTTTACCGGTCAATCGAAGAATGAACCCTTTATTTTCAACAAGGGTTCAAAGGTTGAACTTGGGATTTCTTTATCTGATGAATTGAATAATCAGATCCAAACGTTTTTTTCGAATTCCTCCAAGGATTCAAGAAAAATCAATCCGTTTAATCGGCATGATCTTTCCCTGGAGGCTGAGTTTTATTCCAACGGGAAACTGATTCAGAAGAGAAGTGGGTTTTATTATGAAGCATTTAAGCGTGATCTTCGCTCCAATAGATGGATCCCTGATACAACATCTTTTTCGTTTCGCATTCGTTTTGAGCCTCCACAGGCGGGAGAGTATTTCGTCAAAGTTTCACTTAGGTCCAAATTTGGGCACACTCAAGATTTTTTTGTTTCTTTTAAAGTGAACGAATCTACACACAAAGGTTGTTTACAAGTGGGTACTGATGGCAAACATCTGAAGTTTTCCGGTTCAGGCAAAAGCTTTCACGGTGTTGGCCAGGATATTCCCTGGACATCCTGGGAGGATTGGTACACCATGGACAAGGCTGTAGGGCCTAAAAAATTCGATATGATTCATAAAGCTTTGGAAGCTTTTGATAAGACGCAAGGAAACTTTACGCGTTTTGTTGCCGCTCCCTGGTTTATGCAACTGGAGTGGGAAGCTCTCGGGAATTACAAGCCAAAAATGGGGCAGGCATGGGAATTTGATCGCGTAGTAGAATATTGTGATAAAAACGAAATCTATTTTTTGTTTTGTACCCTGATGCACGGACCTTTGATGAGTAAGCCGGATGACAAAGAAGATCTTCCCGGGATTCGTTGGGAGAAATATTGCTACAATGATCTTGACAAAACACCGGCAACAATTGCATGCGAGGCTCCGATCGGAATTTCAAAAGCTATTGAGTTTTACAGCAACCCAAAGGCAAGAGATCATTTGAAAAATTATTTCAGATACCTCTCTGCACGCTACGGCTATTCTTCTTCTGTAGCCGGATGGCAATTAATGTCAGAAGTTGATGAGACGGCAGAATACCGCGATGTTGAGGTGGATGGGAAATGGATGGATCATAGTGAAAACCGTCGTCACGTCAGAGATTGGACGGATGAGCTGTCCAGATATCTGAGATATGAGCTCAACGATCAGCACTTGATTAGTATCTCAATGATCACTGGGAAGAATTTTTCGAAAACTCTTTGGGATCCGGAGCTTTATAATTTGCCTTGCATTGATTTCACCGGATTCCATGACTATATGTTTGAAGCTATACCCTCTGTTGGAAAAATCAGAAACCGGAATCTTCTCGCGAGGTATTATTCTGTATCGGAATTGAATACTGGCTATCAAAATGGAAGAATAAGCTATCCGGATTATCAAAAAAAACCTTTCATCTATGATGAGTTTGGTCACATACTTACCGTGCAACGTAAGATTCCAGAGGACGACAAAATCGATCCAACAAAAGACTTTAATAATTGCGCGGATTTTATGATCAAGCAAGATCTTTGGTTTACGTTTGCCTCGGGTTGTGCTGTTGCAGGATTGGATTGGTGGAACCAAGATGAACCCAAACGTTATGCAATGTGGGGGAAATATTATTTGCCATTGCATGAATTCATGAGTACTATAGATTACGAAACCGTCAATTATTCTTCGATCAGAACAATAAATGGCCGTCCAGTAATCGCCCAGCGCTGGCCGTTGACGGATAAAAAAATTCGAAGAAGCTCTGCTTCGTTGTATCGAAAAGATGACTTGTTGGAGGCCTACATGCAGGTGTCTGAAGATCAGTCCCAAGGATTTGGTTGGATGCAGAACAGATCCGTTCATTGGTACAATCTGATTGAAGAGTACCCTTGTTTGAAAAGCATGTTAAACGGCACGGATCCATACCATATTCCATATATTGCAAAGCCTGAGGATGACGACCTTCAGGAAAAACCTATTGACATACCTGAGGATACTTACTTTGTCGAAATGTTTGGACTGAAAAAAAGATGCCTTTACACCATAAACTTCTACGATACCAATGTGGGAAAACCAGGTCCTGTCAAGACTGTTAAAACGAATCGTAAAGGTGTCTTAAAGATCTATGCGCCGGCAATGGATCACAAAATAGACCCCGACATCGCCTTTAAAGTACTGGAATACGGTAAGTGCTGGCGCTAGGCGTTTGCCGTTCGAATCTCTTTTAGAGTTGAGAAGAAGATCACTCCATATCCGATAGAAAGCATTAAGTGGAACGGTGCCATACCAAGATCTCCATAGATAATTCTATTTAAAGCGGTAAAGCCAAAAATCACCATAAATAAGCCTTCCAAAATGTTAATGATAGAGAGACTTTTTTTATCGTACTTGTTGCCTTTGAATTCACTTTTCTTTGCCACATTGAACTTGGGCGTTCGAACAAATGAGCTTTTAATTCCAAGATATCCTTCCAAAACCGCCACAGTGTTGCTCAGGGAGAGTCCCATGGAAACGACAAGGAATTGAAAAAAGCGCCCGACAAAACGAATGAAGGACTTGAATTGCTGATCTGTTTTATCTCTGTAGGAATGCCAGTAATAGAACATAAGGAACATCGTACTTATTATAAATACACCCATATACTGGAGAATATAGTTCAAATCAGAGAACGAATCCTTGACGTGTAAAACAAATAAGCTCAGGATAGAAATGACCAAAATGAAGAAGAATACAGTAGAGTTAAATAAATGCGAAAGACCATGCACGCGATCAGAAAGCTTCACACCATTTGCTCGTAAAAGTGTTTTCCACATTTTCACGAAACATTCTGCTCCTCCTTTCATCCATCGATGTTGCTGACTTTTAAGAGCCGACATGGTAATCGGTAATTCAGCCGGTGCAATTACATCCTCAAGATACCTGAATTTCCATCCTTTGATTTGAGCTCGGTAACTGAGGTCTAGGTCCTCAGTCAAGGTGTCATGCTCCCATCCACCGGCATCTACAATACATGTTTTTCTCCAGATTCCTCCGGTACCATTGAAATTGATAAAATGACCCGATGCATTTCTTCCTCCTTGTTCAATGGCAAAATGACCATTTAATCCAAAGGCTTGAAGTTCTGTCAATACTGAATAAGACTTATTAATATGTCCCCATCTCGTTTGAACGACCCCAACACTCGCATCCGCGAAGTAAGGCATTGTTTTGATCAAGAAGTCAGGGTCCGGGATGAAATCTGCATCGAAAATGGCAATAAAATCTCCCTCAACTTGGTCCATTGCAGCGTCGAGAGCACCAGCTTTGTATCCGGTACGATCTACACGATGTATATGCTGAATATTAATGCCTCTGGCTGCCACTTCCGCCACTTTGTTGGCAATTACATCCTTCGTTTCGTCTGTTGAATCATCTAAAACCTGAATCTGAAATTTGTCCGCCGGATATTCAAAAGCTGCACATGTCTCAATGATTCGTTCGGCAACGTAAAGCTCATTGAACATCGGCAATTGTATCGTGACCTTAGGGGCGGTTGACGGGTCAAATACCGGCTTCGCTTGCTCCGCTTTTTTCTTCTTATTCCGAACATAAGCGATTGCAAGTGAGAGTTGGAGCACGGAATAGAAAAATACCAATAACAGACAAAGGCCATAAATGGTCAGTATAATTTTTCCGGTGAGATGAGACCAATAATGTTCCTTAACATAAGGTTTTCCGTCGGCATCTTCCATTTTTCGGTCGCCCCAATTGAACATCCAGGATACTTTAAGTGAAGCAGTAAAGGGTTCCTCTTGGCTGTAGTTATAGCTTTCTTTATGTTCTTTGGAGTTGAGGATCAGTGTGTCGCAAATCTGAGGAGTGTAATCTTCGTCTGTTACACTTAATCTATTTTCTCCAAAAGGAATATTGCTAAATTCGAAGATACCATTGTCGTCAGTCTCAGCAGTGTAGGTCTTGCCCGTAGCAATGTTTTTCAGCGTGACCTCCATTTCTTCTATGGGACGTTTTGTTCGTTGGTCTACAAACTTTCCACGTACCAGCTTTGTCTGTCCAAAAACTACAAAACCAACAAGAATAAAGGATATCGTAAGTATTCTGCTCAAAGCAGAAGAAAGGAATGGTTTGTTCATAGAGAGACCTTAGTAAATCAAAGTTAAGGAAATAAGTAATGTTTCAACACTGCCCTGAAAAAAATGGAAATTGGCTTATTTCCATACACCCATGCTGTTGAACTTTTCAATGCGCTGATCTATTCTCTCTTCCGGACTGATTGTATCGAGTTCTTTGAGGTATTTCTTAATGGATTTTTTAACTGTCTGAAACATTTCATCCTGATGTCTGTGAGCACCGCTTAATGGTTCTTTAATTATATCATCCACAAGACCGTTCTTTTTCATATCCTCTGAAGTCAACTTTAATGCTTCTGCAGCCTTTTCTTTGTAATCCCATGATCTCCAAAGAATAGAAGAGCAGGATTCAGGAGAGATAACCGAATACCATGTATTTTCGAGCATAACTACTTTATCTCCAACACCAATTCCAAGCGCGCCACCTGAAGCACCTTCACCTATTATTATACAGATAACCGGCACTTTCAATCGCATCATTTCATAAATGTTACGCGCAATCGCTTCTCCCTGACCTCGCTCTTCTGCCTCAAGTCCAGGAAATGCTCCCGGTGTATCGATGAAGGTCACGATAGGTTTATTGAATTTTTCCGCAAGCTTCATTAAGCGCAATGCTTTTCGGTACCCTTCTGGGTTTGGCATTCCGAAATTACGGTACTGACGCATTTTTGTATTAATCCCCTTCTGCTGACCTATGAACATTACTGATCTGCCATCCACTAATCCAAAGCCACCGACCATTGCTTTGTCATCTTTCACGCTTCTATCGCCGTGAAGCTCTTGAAATTGCCCATCCGTAATCGCATTAATGTATGCCAACGTGTATGGTCGGTCAGGATGACGGGACAGCTGAACTCGCTGCCAGGA
>Ga0315906_10003556_pt1 | contig 20673 bp, 20 predicted proteins | sample LakEriMetagenome_4_FD_203526 | JGI IMG/M metagenome (GOLD analysis project Ga0315906, IMG submission 203526) | Freshwater fungal communities from buoy surface, Lake Erie, Ohio, United States - Buoy 2 MA122 | ecosystem: Environmental > Aquatic > Freshwater > Lake > Lake biofilm | place: USA...
TGTTTGTGCGCTTCCTGTCCAATTGAACTTGAAATATTCTCCGCTTCCACTGAAATATGGTTCGTATTTTACTTCATCCAAAACATACAATGTTGTGTCCTGAAGATTATGAACGTCTTGTATTCCACCATATTCCTTGAGCTTGATAATATTCTTTGGAACGCCAAAACAACTTAATAGTGAAGACAGTGATGCTTCTGTACCCTTGGTCTTGTATATGTAAGGAAGAGTGTTTAGTATTCTCTTCCATATTATCTGATTTCTTTGCTTTTCAGAAATTGTTCTGGAAAGATCATAAAGGTTGCTGTTTGTGTCGAAATCATTTTGAGAAAAATTGGAAAGAAGCAATGGAAGATTTTCCTTTGATATTTCCGCATCCCAACCAAGTGAAGCCAACATATCTTCCACGATATCAACAGATATTCCATAGTTTGGACTACTTGAATAATTGTTCTTTTCTGTGATCTGCCTGATCAACAACGATATGTTATCGAAGAAGTGTCCTATCATTCCAACGAATAGGATATAGTCCTGATTTTGTTCCATATCCTCCAATATGAACTGTGGAAGATTGTTGATCAGCGAGTTACCATTATCTCTGTCAAATAATGAGGATGATGCGTTATGATCAGTATACCAAGAAGGATTGTTGTATAGGAATTTTTCATAACCATCCATTGAATTTTCCAAATTATCTATTTCAGTATTGGCGTCTGTTTTTTCCTTGATATAGAACTGATCATTTGGATTGGCATCAATTTTCTGCTGCAACTCTGCAATGGTCTGATACAAGTCATCTATTTTTGTTTTCTTTACAGTGAATGCGTCAACTCTCAATTTAGCGGAAGAAAAGTTTATGAAGTTTTCAAAACTTCTGTAGTTGGTATTATCTACTACGGTTTGAGAAGGTGTGAGAATCTTGGAAAGAACTTCATTATATGCACTTCCAGTTTGAGCAATTAATTGCTCCATTGATAGTGCTTCTGTGGAATTTCCCTGACTTTCAATTCTAACCAAGAAATTAGGACCACGCAAAGGTATGGTCTGTATTACATTTGAAGTAAAGTAATATACATTTTGAACAATTGGTAAAAATCCAAAATTGTTTGTTATCCAAACATCATCTCCGTTTTGAACAGACTGTGGAAGTGGCTCAGAAAGTTTCAAGACCAACTTATTTTGGTATCTAGGATCCTCGGACAATACCAATTTCTTATTTGTAATTGAAACGTATCCACCCGAATGATTCAAAATATTCTTGAAATACCCAGACAAATCGATGTTGTATTTCAGTTGAAGAAAATAGAATTGCGGATAAAAGGTAAGATCGTAATAAATTTTTTGCAAGAATGCAACTATTTGATCATACTCCGCTGGCTTTTTGTTTGTGATTCTGTTCAACTCCTGATCAATCACAAATCTGAACAAGCTGTAGTAATAATCCTGAATATCCCTAAAAGTTGACCCTGAATCATAATTGCTATACAACCAATTCTTAAATTGATCATATATTCCCAAGATGTCATTTACTGCAATTTGACCATTGTTTCTGGTTCCACCTTTCCTTACACCATAATACAAATCGGTGACGAATGAAATTACATCTATATCATTATTGGTTTCGTTTTCTCTGTTGGTAAATCCATAATAGAATTTCAACAACTCCGCACCAGAAGGATTTTCATTCTTTGCAGTGTAGTATACATTATAAATCTCAGGAGATGCTATTGATTCTATTATACTATCTGCAATATCACTTACAAAAACCTTGTTTGTTCCAAACACATCAACTTGCGTGTTTATTTTTTCGGTTGATCCTGCCAAATTTTTTGGAATCAATGCCACTTCATCTCTGTTGGTTGATATCTGGTATATCATCAACTTATCTTCAGATGAAGAATTGGATCCAACGATGTTTCTCATTAATTCTACCGTTATTCTATAATTTCCATCCGGTACATTGAGATTTCTCATTTCCGATGAAACATCAATAAACAAAGAGCTTGTTTCACCAACTAATATAGGAGCCGTTCCATCAAATTTTGAATACGAATATGTAATATATCTGTTTGTAGGATCGTAATATGACTGTGTGTAATTACGATATGATCCGCTCGGATATATCATCGACTCTGTTACCAAGGTATTATCAAAGTTATATACGCTGAACTTTATAAAGTCATCCTCGGTTTTGCCAAATGGAAAATTTTGAGACTTTAGTCCGTCCGTGAAAAACATCAAATCTTCTTTAGTCATGTCGGAACCAACCCCGAGTGACGAGGAAGATGCCGAAATATACTTCATGTCTTCAAGGTTCATAGTTCGCTGAATGTTACTGTATACTTTGTTTCTACTTTTACTGGATTATATACTACGTTTTCCAAAGGAATTGTTATGGAAGAAGAATAAAGCTGGCCTTTTACGTTTTGAATGATCAAATTACCATACTCGTCTATATTCGGAATGATTGAACCACTCTGATATAGCTTTTGTATGTCATCTTGATTATATCCTGATAGATATGGATTGGCGTTCATCTAGAAACTTTGAATGCGGTTGGAACTGGAAAGGTCAAAACAGAACCGCTTTGTTCCGTGCGAATTTCTACTTTGAAATATCTTTCCATTGGAAGACCGCTGGTGTCCAACATAAAATAATTTCCACTACCGTCAAAGCTTAGTCTGGTGTAATCATCATATGGAATTATTGTTTCTTCGCTTTCTGCGTCCTTGATCTGATAATAGCTTGATGATGGTAAGTAATATGGGAACAAATAATCCGATGCTTTGTTGGTGAATGTTTTTACTGGATAACGCTTTCTTGCGGTAACATCCATTCGTACAATAGATCCAAACTTATATTCAGATGCCATATTTTTCATATTCACTACAGAATCTCTGATCTGAATCGGGTCCGTACTTCCCGTAATGAATACAGAATCATGCCAACACATATCCAAATATGGAGAATATACAGTATTGGTTTCCTTACTGAAGAATTTCAGTGATCCATAGTCAATAGAACTTGATTCATCGCCATGCATAAGAATCAATCCGTTATTAACCAATGATCCACTTAGCCAAGCATATACCATATTGGAGACATCCATTCTGACATCTCCACTTTCATAATCAAAGGTTTGGCCCGATCCATATGATCCAGTGGTAGGAACCGTGCTTGATGTAAAATACCAATTTTCATATGATGGTTGAACATAGCCAGATCCACTACCAACAATTCCAACCGCAGAACCGCTGACTAGACTTGATGATATCCACCAATTTCCGCCGCCTGTACAATCAATCAAAGATCCACTTACCCACTTTTCAATATATCCATCTGAAAATTTCCATGTTACACCGTCTGGTGCTGTTGTTCCATCATACTTGTAACCAGTTCCCATCAACCATGATTGAGATATTGGATATGCCGCCAATGAATACTTGGTAGGTACTTCCGTACTTTCACAAATCTTGAGATTAAGATAAAATCTTGGATTTACTGGCTTATTTGCATCACTTGATGCCAGTGATGCCGAAATGGTTGATAGATCGAAATGAAGAAGTGCTCTTGACAAAACTGCACCAGCCGATGGAGAATTTTTGTACACATATGAACTTGATACTACTCTTGGATCTGTTGATCCAGAGTCATATGAAGATGACATTGATCCACTTAAAAGTTCAATACTTGAACTGGTATATCCAACTTCTATGATATATGAACCTAAACTGGCACAACTTGTGAATGAAATTCTCTTTTCAACTTCCAAGATTTCATCCAGCCCAGTATTCTTGGTGATATATGCTGGGTCGTTGCTTATGTATGCGTCTTTGGTTGGATATAAGAAATAGTGCATGGTGTTATAAATCAACTTACGCGGCCTACTATATCCTTTGATGGGAATTTAACCTCAAACACGCTAGGATCTATGGAAGGATATACCACTTTGTCCATAGTCGCTTTTTCAATATCATACTCATATGGAGAATAATCGCCATCACGCAGTGTAAGATTCTTTATCTTCAATGATGATACAGACTGAACTCCGTCCACCTTTGCAATTTCCAATTCAAGTCTGCTTAAATTGATTGGTTGGCAGAATTGAATATTATTGATATCAAAGAATTTCTGAACAAGTGATATGCAGTTTGCCAACACTTCTCTCTTGTTGTAATTCTTGTATGCAATGATCGTAAAATCGACACCAATGTTGATGATATATCCATCAAGAAGATTAACACTGTCGGTCAACATACGATACTGATTCAAATAGTTTTTGAGATTTTGACGAATTGCCTCGTTTGTTGCAATCAAGTTCTGATTTGTGTTATAACCAAGCAAATAAAGATTTATCGCAAATGAGTTTGCAGCCTGCAATGTTTTGTTATTTGTTGCTGATGGAGAAAGTGAACTTGTTACATCTGACTGCGGCTGTGCTTGGATATTTTGTGGATTCAATTGTGCATCCGACACTGCCCATGCTTTTGCAACCGATCCAAATTTTGAAGGCATCGCATATGCTCGTATAACATAATCTTTTTGTGTTACTGCTCTACCTTGTGCTGCTACACTAGCAAGAGCATTATTTCGTATTTCATCATTTGTTTCGGCGTTACGACCACCTGTCGCTGGAGATGGATTATTGACTTTTATGGACTTTCTTACCAATGTGGTCAAATTCTGTTCAAAAACAGGAAGTTCTGTTATATCACCGAAGAAATCAACCGCTGTTACGTTCTTTATTGAATTTGCGTTAACATTGCTGGTTATTCCGCCACCAACAACATAACGAACTGTCAATGAAGTATTTGAAGGTGCTTGACCAAATGCTCTTGATGACAAGAAATTTGATGGATCATATGTGGCAGTTTCATTTCTAAAAGTTGAAACTCTGTTCACTGTATACACATTTGGAATAATAACTTCGTCGTCTGAAACATTGGTTCCAGATCCAAATTCCAAAAATGTTGTGTTGTCGGCACCAACCCCCGTGACAAATCTTTTCGGTGTTCTCAGATATCTTAATAGGAAAGGAACAGTATCACGATATGTTGATAATGCAGAATCATTCTTGAATATGTTTTCACTTTCAATAGGAACAAGATCTTGTGCAAGATAATCTGTCTCATACCATCTGTTGCCATCGGAGTCATATACATCCATAACTTCAATAACATTTGTATCTGAAAGAGTAACTTTGAAAAATGGAACAGGAGAAGAAACCGAAATTGTGGCAGTGGATATTTGACCAGAAAATGCACTTACTGTCTTTTTCAATACATAAAATTCAGGTTGACCAGCAGCGTTTCTTTGATAAACGGAAATTTCCAACGGATCATTCTTGGTATCAACAGTAAAATCAACGGGAACACTAGTAAGAAACGGTATGCCAGAGTCGCTGCTGCACGCCATGCCCGGCTTTATAATCTGAGCATATTTCATGTCTGGAGATATACTGCCATCTTCATTTATTTTTGAAGGAATAAGTTGATATACATCCAATTTTGTGAAACTTGGTGTGCTTGGCTTTGTTTTGTAACCAACAGATCTTGCCGCATCAATAATGTTTTGGCGCTCTTCTGCATTTACTAACATCGATTCCTTGAACTGATAATCAATATAGTATGAAAGCACATCTCCAACATACGCCGCCATTTCTATGTACATCATTCCTGTTGATGCATCACTGAAATCCTTATATGTATTTGGATAATATGTTTTGGCAAATTCAATCAAGCTGGATTTTAGTTGGGAAAAATCCTTGTTAAGATATTTGACATCTTTTTTGCCCGGTAGAAATGATTTTGGTGTGTCTAATATCATACGTTGGTTGTGTTCATGTCAACTTGTAATACTTGCTCGTTTGTTATTCCAACAACTGGGACAGTGTATACTACGGAAACATTTATTCTGTGTTGCGAACTATCACTTGTTCTATCAACATCAACAGATTCGACATTCACATAATTCATCCATCTTGATATATCTTTTCTGATAGTGGATTCAACAATTTGACCAATTTCCTCCACATTATTCTCGAACAACACGCTCCATAATCCAGAACCAAAATCAGGATTCATTCTTCTTTCTCCCTTTTTTGTTCTCAGCAATAAGTTTAGATTACTTTTAATTTGTTCTCCCACGCTATAACTTTGATTAAAATATCCACTTGGCCCATGTGTTATGGGTAGAGTTATTCCATAAGGTTGTGCGTTTTGTGTTGCCATTATGGTCTTTTAGCTTTTGCTTTCGTGTCAATTGCTTTCAATAGTTGAGAATAGTCTCTTGTCATTGCAGATGCGACCGCTGCAACTTCTTTGTTTTCCGCCAATACTTGTTTTGGAAGACTTTGAAGTGCATCTATTGCGGATGGTGTACCAGAAGATTCTTCTTGTGGAATCCCTCCAACAGTTTCATTGAGCACTTGATTCAAAATTGGGTTTGTTGTGAACGTTTTTGGCGCTTGAACTGGTGACTGTTTTGGAGTTGCTTCAAAAGAAACATTTGGTGTTCTTTTTGGAAGCTGCTCTGTTGGCTTTTTTGTTTCCAACAAAGAGTTTGAATTTTGCACCATTTTTTCTGCCAAAACTTCCATAAGAAGATGTGGAAGTGCATTATTAACTTCTTCTTTTACTAGAGTTCTTATAATTTCTACAAGTTCCTGCTTTTTCATATATATGGTTCCTTATATAAATATAATGTATTTTTGATAATTATCCCGATGGTGGGAAGCTGAGAGCACTTATTTTGTCATTAACCGTCGATGTTGTATTAGATACGGTTTCTTGTATAGGGTTTGTTACAGAAGCAGCCGCATCCTGTGCAGCCCCTGTAACAGTGGATATGTTTTCCTGTACTGCACCCGTAACACCAGATACTGTGGATTCTACGCTACTCTGTAATCCTTGTATTTGGCCTTGAATATTAGAAATTCCTGTACTATCTAATGCACTCTTTGCAACATCTCCAACTTGACCTTTTATGTCTTCGGCAATACTTGAAGTTATTTGCTTCAATAATTCTGATGGATTTGCCGAAGATATTGCTTTGATAACCGATAATGCACCGGCAACCATTCCCATATTCAACTTTAGTCCCGGCGCAAATGGAGGAACAATCGATTTTAGTTTAGCAATTTTTTCAGCAGCAAATTTTGGTCCAGCCCCAAGTAAAATCCCAGCTTGATCTAGTCCCGGAAAATTTGAAATTGGTGTCAATTTTAATGTAGGGAGTGTCGGTAAAGTGGCTGAAAAATTAGGTATTGCTGCCGATATATTTGGTAAAGTAGTAGGAATGCCAGCGGAACTCAATCCCGCCGATAGCGAAGTTGGTCCTCCCAATGCGGAGGATATACCACCGACGGTCGTTGGTACTCCCAAAGAACTTGCCGCCCCTGATAATGAAGTCGGTACCTTGGCATTTGAAGCTATAGAAGACAAAGACAATTGACTAGATACACCACTTATGTTGATCGGCCCTGTTGGAGAACTAATGGAAGGTATAGACGATTTTGCAATACTACTCAGTGATGTTTGTGAACTGATTGATATTGTTGGTGCTGTAAATTTTGGAAATTCCATAGGCTATTAATCCGATCCTCCTGATACAAACACTCTACTACTCATAAGCTCACTTAACTGCGAACGAAGTGCCAACAAACTAATTTGAGATGCTTGTAAAGATTGTAATTGCTCTGCCCAAAGAGCAAGAGGAGCCACAACAGATGGTGGAAATATTGGAGTAGGTTTTCCCATGTTTCCGATGTGACTATGGCCCGTTCCCGGTGTGGCAAATGAAATCAATGTGGTCAATATTTGTATTTGCGTGTTTACATTCAAAAGCATCCAATCGCACATCGCATACATCCAAGCCACTGTAGAACGTCCCAGTAATGCAGGCTCATATATTTTTGCATGATCTCCCAAAAATATTTGTGGAGAATTTATTGTAGCAACCTTTAATGAAGTCAAAGTCAACGTGTTTGGGCATGAAATGGAAATAGTGTCATCACTTGTCATTCCAATTTTTTTCTTGGAAAAGAAAAACATTTCATTTGACTTAGAAGAAAATACCAATCTATCACTGTTGATTACAATTTGATCTCCGTCAAATTTAGGAAGCTGTACAGGCTTATTTCCACTTATTATTGCATTTTTTGTCTCTGGGGCAAATTTTGAAATTGTTTTCCCAGATGTAATATGAATTGAAGATCCATCTTTGTTTATGTCTTCTCGCGTGTACCCTCTTGCGGTTTGTCCTTCTGGATTTTTTATCGGCGCTTGTCTATTTCTGATCAATATCATCGGATTTCCACCACCATCAGAATAATCATTCAGCCCGCTGTCATTTGTACGATTATCATCATATGCGCCAAATCGCACCGATGAACCAAATCTTGATTCTAAAATAGTGTCTCCTTCATATCGTTTCAATCCTCTGATTTTAGGATTAAACTTGAAATATTGACCAAGAACTCCCGTATAATTTGGTCCTCCGTAATAATTCAACTGTGATCTTGGACCCTCATATGGTTTTTCCGTATATTCATTTATGTTTTCGTCAACTTTTCCAACAACTCTCTCTGTTATGAAAGAAGCATTTGAATTTATGATGGAATTGAAATTCAATTTCCTACTGTAATAGAACTTGCCCAAATATACACCAACAATAACCGTTTCATTCATGAGCGGCCATTCTGTTATTCCTGTACATTCTATTGGATATGCCCAATTAAGTTGTTCTTTTTTCTTGTTTCTTTCCGAATTCAAGAATCTGAACTTGATGCATCCAATTCTACCGTAATCTTCTGTTCCTTCTTGTACTTCACTACCATCTATGTTAGGTGGCATGGCCCCAACCAAAACTGCATTATTTTTTACCAATGGATGGTTTTCGTCCATCACCACATCCAATACTACAGCTTCTTCCAACTCGTAAAAAAATGAACTATCCGGTTTTCTTTCCAACACAAAACGTTTCGACGCAAGCAAATCGTCTTGTTTTACATTAAGATCACTGCGACGTTCTGCATTTACATATGCCATTATGATCTTTCGTCGGTTGGTTGTTTAATTTTTTGAACAGGCTTTGCCGCCTCTTCTATAACACTCATCAACTGTTTCTTTTCGTCGTCCGTCAATATACCACTGTTGGAATCTGATTCTGCACCTGCTCTATCTGCCATGAGTCTTTGAACAATTGCAGCCAGTTTAATTAATTGTTCGTCGTTTCTTATACCAGCGTCAAAATATTCCTTTAATAGTGGTACAATTGTAACAGCATCGTTTACTGTTTTAATCATTTCACGAAGATCTGTAATCAAAACATCTAATTGCTGCTTCTTTTCTTCAGAATTGCTGACAATATCTTTGCACAGTGAAGCAAAGCTTTTTCCCTTATACAATTCATACTCGGAAGTTTCCATACACTATAAATAGTCTGAATATATATGTTTTAGATAACAATGGTACCACGGTTCAAATATTCACTTTTTATATCTGATTGTGGCTTTGCCATGCGATTAATTACTTTCGTAATATGTTGAGTTTGGCAATCTGCTATTTCACGTATATACAAATATAGTGCTTTTTTATTGAATACATCAATTCGATCTGAGTTTCTAAAAATCTCAATCACAGCATTAGCTATTTTTAGATCACGTTCTTTGGTAAAATGCTTACCTACATTTTTATCCCAATATTCAACCATGAGCTTTATAAATTCACGAGTCTCACTTTCTTGCTTCTCATGTTCTGGTTCAATAACAAACTCACCAGACTCGCCCACTTGCTCACATATTTCAACATGCTTTTTAAAACGACGATATGTGGTGTTATTATCCAAAATAAACCAATGCTTTGCCACGATACTAAAATAGCTGAATGCTTTTCCTTTTCCTTTCTCATACTTGGCTATATTAGCCACCATATGCGATATAGCCTGCTTTTGAATTTCAAGTGGGCTTACATCAGCGTAACTGAATTTGAACGTGTTATAAACGTTTTCTGCAATCTTTGAAAAAGCAGCTTGTATCTTGTCATTGTAGATGCGATCTTTTTCCCTAGGGTCTTCAGTTTCGTTGTACGCCACAATAGCATCCTCGGTGTCTTTTGTGAAGTATACATTTGAAGTTTTTTTGGGAGCACCGTCGAGTGTATTCTTGTTTTTTCTTCCTTTTGGTCTACCGCGTCGTCTTGTGAGCGGATCTTGTACTTGAGAAAATTCAGTAGGAAGTGTATGTATTTTAACAACTTTTTTCTTCTGTATCTTTTTTATCTTTTTGATCAATTTTATCTTTTTGATCGACTTTTTAGTCGATCTAACAATTTTTTTGCGTTTCTTCATATGTTATTTGATGCGTTCGTTGAACTCTTTTGATATTCTTACTAGTTCTGTGAATACAAACCCAACGTCGTCGTCTTTTTCAAATAAATTTCTATCGTCCACAGCCTTCATTCTGTTGTACACATCGTCTACTTCGCCTCTGAAGAATTCTAACCATTCTTCATAGGTTTCTATTTTCTTAACCATGTTGTAACACGCATAGCCGAACGCACAAGCGGCGATGAAAAATATAACCAACAACGTCCATAGTATCCACATAATTTTATTCCTCGTCTATTTCTTCCTCATCTGTATCCTCTTCGTTTTCGTATCCCAATTCTTCATTGAGAATGGCCAGTGCATCTTCAACACTGGGCCAACTACGGTATTCAAGAGCATATTCTAGTAATTGCTTTATTTCCTCAAGATTATCAGTATTGATATTCATGTTTTGTTTTATAGTATTTTCCATCCATCGGCTAAAAGCTCTTCGGCTTTCTTGTATTTTATATATTGAGTTTCTCCATTTTTTTCTACCATCACCTTGTCATTTCTTCCATATTTTACTTTTTTTTCTGGTGGAGGGTTGTATCTTACACCGTCGTCGGTCATAAGAACACCATTTAGATGATCTATCTCGTGCTGTACACACACCGCTTCTAATATCCCATAGTCACTTCTCACAGATTCTTGTGTGATTGGCTCGACCTCTGGTCCGAATGGAATTGGATTGGCATGATTTAATGTTGATACTGTAACTTTTGTTGAACGAACCGTGTTTGTAAGTTTTCCGGGCAAACTCAAACAGCCTTCGGTGAATACAAGCTTTTCTTTACTATATTCCGTTATTGTTGGATTCATAAGAATCAATGGATCTTTGTCCTTCTTAACTCTTATGACAGAAACCGACTTTGATATTCCAATTTGATTGGCGGATAAACCAAGTCCGTTTGATAGCTGGTCCAGTGCTTCTATTAGTTGCTTCGCAATTGCTTCGCCTTCTTCAATCGACGCTACTGGTTCAGTCTTCTTGTGTAGATAATCCTTGTTTTTGACAATTTTGTAACTCATATATATGATTGAGGCTTACATATATATGCATAAATTTATTTTTGTCAATGTATAATAAATAATTTATTGTCTTGGATGCAATTTTCCATTTGATATTGCGTGAGGTATAGCAATTGGTGGGGGAAGTGGCGCGGCAACATTTATATCTTCATTTGTAGACTCGACTTGAATTGGTATTTCGGTTGGCGTTGGTGTTGGAGTGTTAGATGGAACATATGTCGGCGTTGGAGAAGGTATATAAGTTGGCGTTGGAGTTGGCGTTGGAGTTGGTGTAGGAGTTGGTGTAGGAGTTGGTGTGGGCGTGTGTTCCAACGTAGGTAAAATTTCAACTACGTTAAGTTCTTTATCATTATTTTTTGATTTTTTGTTTTTACTATCTATCATCAACGAATTAAATGCTAGGATTAAACATATAGCCAATGGATCAAACACGGCCATAATAGACCATATGAAATAATTTACAGCCTTTTCCAATGGTATTCCAAGACTATTTGCGATGAATTTAAATGTACCAACGTCAGTCCCAATAATTTTTTCCTGTATCTCGGTGTTTTGAACTCTAAGAACTTTTATGTTTTCTTGATATTCTGAAATTTTATTTTTTCCTTTTTCGGCGGATTCTTCTTTGTTCTTGTTAAGCAATGAAATCTTTTCATCCACTTCCTTATTGTATGATACTATAGATGCTTCTATTTCCGTTATTTCTTTTTCAAGATTTTTTACATTGGATTCTATTTCTCCTCTTTGTGATTTACTTCTACCTTCTATTTCAGCTACACGACTGTTGTATTCTTTTACTTGGGATGAATATTGATCTCTTAATTTTGATATTCTGTCCTGTGAAGATTTAATTTGTGCATCTATATCGGAGCGTTCCTTTTCCTGTCCTTCCTTTACAATTCTTGCTTGGTCCAACCCGCTTTTTCTGAATAAATTTCCCGTTCCTTGATCTATCCATTTCTGTACTTCCTTATCTAAAATTTCTAATCTTGAATTATACAGCTTTATTTGCTCAAGTTCTCTTGAGATATCGTTATCTGTTGAAGACTTTGATAATTCCAATGCTTGCTTGGCTGCTAAAATATCACCAGATGCGTCTTGATTTGTGTTTGATGATTTTCTTATAGCTTCTATACGTTGATTTCTTTGAGCAATCAGTTGTAATTTTTGCTCTATTGTTTTTTTCCTATTATCTTCAGTCGCTCCTATTTCCACCACATTGTATTCTGTCTTCTTGAGTGTTTCTATTTCTTTCTCAAGATCAACTATCTTTATATTGTTTGATTCTATTTGTTGCTCATATCCTTTTACTGCAATATTTGTTGAAGTGTATCCTGCACTCAAATACCCATATATTCCTATAGAAGTTATACCCATCAAAAATATTGTGGCGATAACAAGATATGTTTTCAGAAGAAATCCAATCTCGTTCCATTTTTGTTTCAAGAAGGTGGCGGTGATAAGTTTTCCAATTTCAAGCGCGGTTCCCATCACTATGATTGATACTCCTCCCCCAATAAACAACATTTTAAGACCAATAATGCTAAAATATGCACCACAAGCAGAAATGGCTATTGCGCTTAAAAGCACTAGAAATGCGAAAAATGTCATGTATTATAAATATCGTATATACAAAAAACAACCCCCAATTTCTTGGGGGTTGTTAGGGATGATGAATTCACCATCCTCCACCAGTCAGTTTATGGGACAACTGACAACCATAACCTTTTTAGCTTACTACTTCTGGTTCGATTGGATCTTCTGGAGTTCCTTTCCCACCATTAGACTTGTTCTTATAAACAAGTTCTCCGAGTTTGCTAAGTTCAGAGATAGTATCTTTCATTTTTCCAACATCACCACTCTGTAACACTTCTTTGCCTTTGTCAATACCTTTTTGAATTTCGGTTTTGACAGAATCTTCAAAGTTACCATCCTTTAGTTGTTTTTCCCAACCATAGATAATATTGTCAAGAGAATTCTTGGTCTCAAGATTTTCCTTGAGTTCTTTGTCTTTATCAGCATTTGCTTCAGCTTCTTGCTTCATTCTTTCAACTTCTTCCTTTGAAAGACCAGATGAACCTTGAATGGTGATATCTTGAGCTTTGCCCGTTCCAAGATCTTTTGCAGAGACATGAAGAATGCCGTTTACGTCAATGTCAAACGTCACTTCAATTTGAGGAGTGCCTCTTGGTGCTGGCGGAATGCCGTCCAGTTTGAAGTTTCCAAGACGCTTATTGTCTTTGCTCATTGGGCGCTCACCCTGTAATACAACAATATCAACGGAAGGCTGATTGTCGCTGTATGTGGAGAACACTTGTGACTTCTTAGCAGGAATTGTTGTGTTACGAGGAATCATTGCCGTCGCAACATTTCCTGCGGTTTCAATCGCAAGGGTCAGCGGAGTAACGTCAAGCAACAATACGTCGTTGACCTCACCCTTCAATACACCACCTTGTACAGCGGCACCGACTGCCACAACTTCATCTGGATTTACACCTTGATTTGGAACTTTACCACCGAACTTCTTGGCATAATCAACAACCTTTGGCATTCTTGTCATGCCACCAACAAGCACAAGCTCATTGAGTTCACTATTTGATACACCAGCATCCTTCAAACAGTTCTTATATGGAGCATCCATTCTTTCAAACAACTTCTCGCAGATTTGTTCCATTTTTGAACGAGAAATTGTCATATTCAAATGCTTTGGGCCAGATGCATCCGCCGTGATAAACGGGAGATTTACATCATATGATGTTGCAGAAGACAAAGCAATCTTGGTTTTTTCGGCTTCTTCGCGTAGACGCTGTAAAGCCATATTATCTTTGGACAAGTCAATACCATTTTCTTTTTTGAATTCCGCAACCATGTGGTCCATGATTGCTCTGTCCCAATCATCACCACCAAGATGCGTATCACCATTGGTGGCTTTAACTTCAAATACACCGTCCCCAATTTCGAGAACGGTAACGTCAAACGTACCACCGCCAAGGTCAAAGACGGCAATTTTCTCGTCTTTCTTCTTGTCTAGACCATAGGCTAAGGATGCTGCGGTAGGTTCGTTGATAATACGCAGAACTTCCAAACCGGCAATAGTGCCAGCATCCTTGGTAGCTTGACGTTGAGAATCATTAAAATACGCAGGTACTGTGATAACCGCCTTCTTCACAGATTGTCCCAAATATGATTCGGCATCGGTTTTGATCTTTCCAAGAACAAATGCGCCAATCTGTTGAGGAGAATATTTCTTAGCTTCTCCGTTCTCTGTTACTTCGATCCAAGCATCTCCATTTGGACCTTCAACGACCTTGTATGGAAGATTCTTGATTTCTTCCTGCACTTCGTTGAACTTGCGACCAATAAGTCTCTTGGCCGAAAAAATTGTATTCTTTGGATTGGTCACCGCCTGTCTCTTAGCAGCTTGACCAACAAGTCTTTCCCCGCTTTTTGTAAAAGCAACAACCGAAGGGGTAGTACGAGCACCTTCCGAGTTGGTAATTACTGTAGCTTCACCCGCTTGCCATACAGCCACGCACGAATTCGTCGTGCCAAGGTCAATACCAATAACAATGTCATTTGATTTAGTCATAAATTTATAATATGTTTGGGGCTAAGAATAAACCTAGCCCCAAACATTGTCAACTATTTTATAGGAGCCTCAATGTTTTTGGCTTTTGTTCTTCAATCTTCAGTTTAGGAAGATCAACTTTTATTGTTCCGTTTGCGAAGTCGGCTTTGATTTTATTTTTGTCAATACCTTCTCCCACACTAAACGAGCGTGTGAAACTAGAACGCTTAATTTCTTTATACAGATATTTTCCTTTATTTGTATTTTCATGGTTTGTTCTTTTGCCTCCTTTGATTACTAGTGTATCGCCTTCAAGATCCACGGAAACTTCTTCCTTGTTCAATCCAGCAACATCCGCTTCAAGCACATACCTGTCATCATACTCAACAACATCTACTTTTGGATAGCTGTTCTTGGTATAAGACCCAGCGTAAGGTGTTACGCCGAAGTTATTGAAGACATCGTCAAATAGACGATCAAATGGGGTGAGAAACTCATCCCGTGTATATCTACTTAGTGTACTCATGTTTTGTATCCTTTGTTTATATCGGCTCCATTATGGACACCGACAGATACACTATATCAATAATTGTGCCAATCAGATTTTCCAGAGTTTACCTCTGACAGTGTTAAGAATCAAAAATCAATTTGTGATATTGTGACACAGTATATGTGCCATATGTCACACTTTTGGATGCCAAACTTCCAAATATTTGAGATGATTTGCACAATCCAACGCACTGCGTATAACTTGGTGCATGTCATAATATTTGTATTCACCAAGTCTACCACCGAATATCACTTTGTCTTGCTTTGATGATTCTTCCTTGTACTTTTTCAATATTTCCATATTGGCAGCATCATTTACAGGATAATATGGCTCTGTTTTTTCTGGAACATATTGGATTGGCGTTTCCCAACTTACCCAAGTCACATCACTCTGTGAATTTTCGAAATGTTTATGTTCTATGGTGCGAGTGAATGGAACTTTTTCACTTGTGTAATTTATAGCGGCGACTCCCTGATAATTTGGAGTTTCCATTCTCATATGATCTAACGAAACAGTCTTGTATTCGAGATGTCCATATTTGTATCCATAGAATTTATCAATCGGACCTGTGTATATCACTCTGTCATGAGGCGGCAATTCGTCCTTGAAATAATCAACACCGGTTTTGACATCTATTCCTTTTAAAAGCTTTTCAAATATCTGAGTGTATCCACCAATTGGAATACCTTGATACTTATCATTGAAATAGTTGTTGTTAAAAGTGTATCTTACTGGCAGTCTCTTGATAATCTCTTTTGGCAACTCTGTCGCCTTTTTGCGCCACTGTTTTTCCGTGTACCCTTTGATCAATGTTTCATACACATCTCTACCAACCAACTTGATTGCTTGTTCTTCAAGATTTTTTGGCTCACCAATATGGGCCGATTGTTTGGCTATTATTGCTTTTACTTCTTCTTCACTTTGCACTCCCCATAGCTGATAAAACGTCCACATGTTAAATGGTAAAGAATACAACTCTCCATCATAATTAGCCACGGGGGTGTATATGAAGTTATTAAACGATGTAAACTGATTGATCCACTTCCAAACCTCTTCGTCTGAAGTATGAAATATATGTGGACCATAAACATGTAGGTTGATATTATCCCTATTTTCGCTATAGCAATTTCCACCAATATGATTGCGCACATCAATCACCAAGACTTTCTTTCCAATCTTGTTTAGTTCATAAGCGCATATGCTTCCAAAAAATCCTGCTCCTACTATTAGATAGTCGTACATATTATTCCATTACAATAAAACCGTCTTTCCATTTTGTTGGAACTTTTATCCAACCTTCACACCAAACATCAGAAGGATCTTCATGTATGTCTGGTCCAAACCACGTGGATGGAGATATAACCACCTTGTTTTTTGTTCTTGATAAGAATGCACCCCACCAACTGAATGTAGAGTTTGAAATAATAAAATCATCACACATTGATAATAGCCACATAGCATCCTGATCAACATAGTTGCTTGGAAATATGATGTTATTTCCTTTGATGTTGTTCTTACACCATTCAAAATCATCACTAAGAACCATTAGATAATCATGTTGTGGCAGAAGTTTTCTTGCTTCTTCTATATAATCCAATGTCACAACTGGATGATGTCTTGGTTGGGTGAGATAATCTCCTCTTCTTACATTTATGGCGGCAACTCTGGCTGAATTTAAAAACGGAAATTCTTTTGTTGCTTTTATTACAAATTCCGTAGTTGGACTAAATGCATCTCTTATTACTTCTTTATAGTTTCCAAAGTATTTTTCAGATTGATACCATCCACAGAAAGCCGTGGGTCTGTCTTCTGCTGGAGCAAATTCTTTGTATGTAAAAGGTGCCCAAATATGATGTGCAATATTGTTTGACGGGATAGTGTTTATTCTAAAGTCAAATTTTCTGAACAATCCTTTTTCCAAATGACTGGTTGTTGATTCTTTTGACGGAACAACAAACTGTCTATTATGTTTTAACGACTGAGAGTAGCCGTTTGCTATCTGAAACATTATGTTTCCTGTTCTGCCTTGCAGTCTGCAAGTGATATAATTGCTGGTCATTTCCTTCATGATACAAAACTTTCAATTTTTTCTCCGCGCATCAATTTGTCGCAATAATCAAAGAAGTATTTTTGTTTCTCTGGCAATCTGATTTGAAAATTATGATATGTTCCGCTTTCAAACTCCGTTGCAATTCCAAAACCAAATTCCTTATAGCCATATCCGCCGAAATAATTCCATGCTATACCAGTTAAACATCTGGTTGGATAATTCATAGCTATTCTTCTTCCAGCTTTTTCATTTTCTCTGGTGAATACCTCCGCCACATCAGCTTCCATAGAAATTCCTTCTGGATTTGGATATCTTTGAAAATCAAAATTCTTGAATGGAGATCTTTCCCATAAATCTCTGCTGAAGCTTAGAAAACTTGGTGCTATAAAAGGAGGAGTTCTTGGTGTTGTTGGAAATATTGAGTTGGAAGCCTGTCCATTCCCATAGATGGTATTATTGTCTGATATTTCCTTGATTGCTCTTGATACACAATCATGTGTGATGGGAATGCAATCAACATCAAATATGGTTATACTGTCCCAATCATTGTTATTTTTCACATATTTTTCAATGGCAGTAGAATGCATGCCATCGAATGAAATTTGCTCAAGAGGAATTGAAAAATAATCAAAAACTTTCTTTTGCAATTCAACTATCGTATAGTCAATATCCGATTTATACAGGCTTATTACTTTGTGTTTCATGGCGTTTGTCTATTTTTGGCACTCTATCATAGCAAATGATATCATCTTTAACGTTTGATATATAGCCATTGCCGTCCAAATCACTTTTAACGGGCATAGCTCCACATGCGAGGGGGTTTACCAGATATTTTTCTATGACAGGAACATTACCATACCAACCATCAATCGTACCATCTTGAAATGGAACATATTCATCAAGTACCTTCTTGATAACTTTTCTTCTGTATCCAACGGCGTGAGTTCCTAGAACCATTTGTGATCTGAAAAGATTGTCTGTCATTATTTGCAGAGGTCCAACTGTATCCACGGGTCTTCCTCCAAACAAAACCATGTCCCAATTTGGAAAATATTTTAGATCGTCCAATGCTTTTTCCGCCAAATCTCTTCCTGATATTTCTGGTCTGTCATAGAAAAATGCATCATCTTCAAAAATCAGCACTCTTTCATATCCGAGATCGTATATTTTCTTGAATAATTTGTGATAAGTATATGCACAGTACGCATGCCTCTTCATTGGATCTGGTTCATTTATACCATCTTCAGCGGAAACTCTTTCAAAAAAAGATAGCAACCCAACTCTATCCATTTCTTTACGAAAAAGCTCGTTTCTGTCTGTTCTTCTGTCCAGATTTATATAGTATCCTTTTTCAAAGAAATTTTCTATTTTCATTTTGTCAATTCCTCCAAGCAATCCTCCCACATTTTTCCAATCTTGTTAATATTAAAATTTTCAAGCACATATTGTCTTCCACCAGTTCTATATTTTTCCTTTATCTCTGGGTTAGCTTCAAGATAGTTTATCTTATCCACGATATTTTTTGTATATTTGAACTTTCCTTCTTCGTCTCTTGCCAAATCAGCACGTTGAAGCTCATCGAGGTTAGTGCCCGGCGGGGCATCCAACCAAACACACTTGTCACCAAACACAGTTGGCAATGCACCAAGTGGATATGTTAATACAATTGTGTTAAAAGCAAGAGCCTCTGCAACAGTGCATGCAAATGTATCTTTTCTCAAAACCTTGTGTATGGTATACAATGGATATATGAAATATTCACTTTCAGCCAAGTGTTTGTAAAGTGTTTTTCTATCCACCGCTTGATGGTTGTGGAAATATGACTCAGTATGACCATGCACCGTTATGAAATAATCAAATGCATGAAACTGTTTTTCTGGCATATCCAACTCTCTGACTGCCTGCATTGCAACATCTCCACCCGTTGGCCATGTGGCGTGAAATATAAACTTACCTTTCTTCTTTTGAATTGGTTCCTGCTCAACCTCTCTGATCATTTCATCAAAAATTGGATTTGAAATTAGGAATTGCTTTGTTTTTTCGTAATTGGCTTTGACATGATTTATAACATTCTGTGACACACTAGCTTGCCAAGTCGAAACATTAACCATTCCGAGAGTAAGATTGTGTTTTCTTGCATATGCCATATGTGCATCTATCCCATATACCCATTGCATATGACACCAATAAATCAAACTCTTGGTTACTGTAATAGGAAGCTTGTCATAGTCTTGAAACCAAAGCATGTTTATCAATACATCAAAAGTTTTATTCTCAATACCGTCGAAGTTTTTATTTGTGTATGAAACACCATAACTTTTTGCTCCGGGCACAAACTTCTTTCCCTGCTTTTGTAGTTTCTCTTCAAGTAATGGCTCCAATTCATCCACAGTCATTACAACCTCATGTCCTTTGCTTGCCAAATATTCAGCAACAAGCATTGAACTAGTGTCTGTGCCAGATGCCCCTCCACCATCATATCTGAGATTATGACCGTTCAGATAATTGTTTCGTCTGCTGTTTCCTATTACTATGATTGCTATTCTCATGATATTATGATGTTAACTGTGAAATAAAATCGCGCCACATCAGTCCTACTTTGTTGGAATTAAATTTCTCAAATATGAAATCTTTGCCTTGGGTTCTTACTTTGTTTTTAAATTCAGTATTGGCTTCCAAATATTTGACCTTTTCAACTATGTTCTTTGTGTAATTGAACTTGCCTTCTTCGTCCTTTGACAATTGTTCCTTTTGCATCTTTATAGGATCAGTATCTGGTGGAAAATCTAACCATGCGCAATATCCATCAAAGTTATCATGTAATGCACCTAATGGGTATGTTACTACAGTTACGCCCATAGCAATTGCCTCTGCAACAACACACGAAAATGTATCTTTGTGAACATCCTTGTATGGAGTATACAGTGGATAAATGAAATAGTCACTCTTTGCCAAACATCTGAACAAGGTTTTCTTGTCCACACCATTATGATTTCTAAAGAATGGATCAGTGTGACCATGAATGCACATGAGATAATCAAATGCGTTGAATTCTTTTTCTGGAAAATCAAGTTCACGTACCGCTTGTACTGCCACATTTCCTCCTCT
>Ga0315906_10003557_pt1 | contig 20669 bp, 35 predicted proteins | sample LakEriMetagenome_4_FD_203526 | JGI IMG/M metagenome (GOLD analysis project Ga0315906, IMG submission 203526) | Freshwater fungal communities from buoy surface, Lake Erie, Ohio, United States - Buoy 2 MA122 | ecosystem: Environmental > Aquatic > Freshwater > Lake > Lake biofilm | place: USA...
GATGTTTAATAAGCTTGATAGCACGTTCTGAAGTCTTCATTATTTACTATTATATTTTTCCCATTGACGAGACCCAAACCAGAATCCAATAATGGACGCTAGAATACTCATCTCCTCAGTTGAGAACACTTTATCCATAGCAGTTAAAAAGAAATCTAAGTCAGGATTTTGTGCAGTTAAATAAAGAACCCATATTAAAGATACTACATCTACAAAGACAAGTAATCCTACAAACATAAAAGTAATAAAAGGTCTTACCTTAGCATTCAAGTCAACTACATTTTGTGATGCTTTTTCAATTAACTGTTTATCGTGATCATATAAAGCTACACGTTCTTGAGCGTACGTTTCTGCGTACGTACCTTCTAACTCAATCGCTGCTACTTTTTCTTGAGATACAAAACCTTTTTCTGCCATAGCCATAGCTTGTTGATTTTGTAGCATCGCCATTTCACGTTCGTGTTTTTGATCTCCCTTTTGTTGGAAGAAGCTTAATACATTAGGTAGGGCTGAAGAGCCTATACCAAGAATTGCTGAAATAATTGATAACATATTTTTCTCCTAGTTATTAAGCGGGTTAATCATCGCTTTACGTAATTGTTTCATTTCTTCTTTGACATTGTTTATATTGTCAGTGACTTTATCTGCAGTACCTTTAGCAATACTGTTTGCTTCAATAGCGCGACCATAAGCATCATTTGCTTTTTCTAGTGATCTGTTATTTGACATCATCACTTCTAATAGTTGCCTATCAATAGCTTTAGTTCTATCTTCTAATACAGTGATTCTAGTTTCTACACTAGACATCTTTTTAACTTCCTCAATCGTCCCTGTCAAATCGTTGAAGAGGGTTATGCCGTAATAGACTGCGCCACCTATTGGCACTAGCACGGATAAGATAATCCCCAGTATCATTTGCGCTGATAAATTCAATGAATATGTTTTGTTGTCGCTCATAGTCCTGTTCCTGAATTAATTTTATTGATTCTTCTATTTGCGCTTGCTGCATATTGTAGCCTGCGTTTAAAATCTGCATCGATAATACGATGCCAAAGCCTGGTACTAAATCTTTACCCTTCGGTGTTTCTGGTGCTCTCACGGTACCCGACGTCGTCGTAGTACTTACGGGGCTTGGTGCAGATGTCCCCCCACTTGATTCGCTTTTTACTGTGGCTACCGAAGTAGCTGGTGTTTCCGTCGTTGTCAACGCAGTCATGTCCTGTACAATTACAGGTTCTGGCGGAATGATGGGCGCAGTTGTGACTATCGGATTCAAAGGACTTATTGGGCTTATCGGTGAAGTCACATTGTTCAAGTTCGTCGCCGTCATCTTGCAAGTATCTAATATTGTTAACCAAGATGTCCAAGTTGGCGAACCATACGGATCTGAACAAATCGAAGTTCTTTGTTCTTGCAATAAACCCTCGTAACCAGCTTGACATGTTAGCTGCCTCGTTTCAGTAGACTCAATACACGTTGGTGGATCTTGCGTGCAATTATTAGAAGTTGTTGTCCAACCTGTCCAACTTTGTGTAGAACATTCATAAGACCTACTTTGATTAATAGCACCTGATTGGTTAACCGGGCAAGACAAGGTTTGATACTCAACTTGAGGGCTACATACTGGGACTTGATATATTGCGCAATAAGGATCATTCGGTCTAAACCAACCGCAATAGTGGTTCTGTAAAGCGTCATCATTTGAGATACCAACGCAAGACATAGATCCAGGAATGATGTTACCTTGGCTATCAGGCTGGAAATTACAGTACCAAGCATATGCGTTATTCCTTAGTAGAAGTAGGAGTAGGAAGAGTGTAATTCTGACCATACAATTTTCTAAACTTCTCAGGATCTTTTTCATACCATGCTTTTTTAGCTGTATAGCCTACTGCACCACCCATAGGACAAGGTGAACCACTCATCTCCATCGCTTCCCATACTTTTGGATCTTGGCATAGCACCGATACGGCAGCCACTTTGAGTCCTAAATCGTTTAATGTTTTTGCTAACTTAATTTTGACGCAGTTCTCATCAAGTAAAACAGTACCACCTGCTAAAGAAATAAAACCTAAGTTACCCGCTGCACTGACTGGCACTGCACAAACATCTTGTGAAAACGCAGACATACTAGGTGCCATAGCAGAGGGAACTGGCATCCCTTTTTGATTGATTGTCGTTGTTTCTGCGTGAGCATGATGTACGCACCAGATAAGACAAAGTGTAATTAAAACTCCAATAATAATCTTCATATACTTTACCATACAATATTTACAGAACCCGCAGAACCATCTCCTCCGTATCCACCAGCATATGTAGCTCCTTGACCTGCACCGCCGGTTACGCCTGTAGCACCTTGGTTACCACTGCCTGAATTACCACCACTACCACCAGAAGCTTGGAACCCTACAGAATCCGCTCCGCCAACACCGCCTGTACCACCGCCAGCTATAATTGTTCCACCTGAGTATACATAAGCAGTTGATCCACCGCCACCGCCAGCCCAACCACCAGTTGTACTAAATGAGTTTATACAACTTCTTCCATTACCAGCAGCGCCGTTTGTATATCCTGTACCACCTTGACCTTTTCTTTGTGCGGGATCATTGTTAATACTATTCCATGTTGCAGCATCACCTCCACAATTAGAAATACCTGATCTACCACCTTGACCACCAGCACCTACTGTAATAGTAAGTGTTTCACCAGGATTAACATTGATGGTTCTAATATCTTTAAAAGAAGTGCTTCCTGTTTGACCCGCTCCAGTAGCACCTCCGCCACCTCCACCGCCACCACCGACTGCAGTAATAGTAAGTTGTTTTACACCATTAGGCACAGTAAATGATCCGTTAGAAGTAAAATTTTGTGATCCTGTTTCAGGGTATACTTGTGTCCAAACTCCATTATTATTTATATATATTTTATTTGTAGCAACCCACACGCCAGCATTTTTAACATAAACGTCTTTAGGAACTTTAAAAGTACCACTGTCCCTTACATAAAGATTGACTGGCATATATTAAACCTGATACCAAATATCGCCATTAACTCCGCCAGTTGGAGTGCCTGTAGAAATTGTTTTAGTACCTGTAGCATTAGAGCCTATTGTAGTAACTGAAATAGAATTAATAGATCCGCCAGTAGTCCACGTTCCTCCCGTAATTGCTACATTATTAGCGTTTTGTGTAGACATAGTACCTAGTGAACCTGTGGCTGCTGTGACCGCAGCTCCTACAAACGCAGTGGTTGCAATTTGAGTGGTGTTAGTACCTGGTGCTGCTGTAGGCGCTAGAGGTGTACCTGTTAATGTTGGGGATGCTGAGAATACTAGATTAGTGCTTGTAGTACCCGTAGCACCAGACGCGGTGTAACCTGTAATATTATTAAATGATGTAATAGACGCTGTTGAAGCACCTGTACCGCCGTTTGCCACTGGAATGACTGTACCTGTAGCTAGAGCAGTAACTACTTCTACGACGTTTGACCCTGTATTAAACACGATCATAGATTTACCAGCAGGGACTGCTACACCTGTACCTGTTGAGTTTTTAACTGTAATATCAAAGCCTAAAGTGTTATTAATAATGTATTGCTTTTCAATCGCAGGTACAATTAAGTTTTGAGCAGCACCTACTGTACCTACTAGGTTTAATCGTAGGTTACGCGCAGTTTGAGCTGTATTAGTATTAGTAAGCGTTAAGGTAACGTCCGCACTTGCAAAAGTCACATCCGCTGACCCTGTGATCGCTTCTTCAATCGCTGTGCCTAAGTTTGTGTTGGTGGTAACACCCCAGGTACCAGACTGGTCGCCTGTTCCAATAAGCTCAATTTTTAAATTACTATAAGTAGATGCCATGATTTTGATCCTTTATGATATTTCCGTATTATATTACTTAAATGGTGGCCCGCCAACCCATAAAACAAGTGTTTTTCGCACTCCTCTAGTAACTGGAGTAACTTTATGAAGCATATAAGAAGGAAAAAACCAAGCTCTTCCTTTAGCTAGACTTAATGCCCTGTATTTATCACTATCTGATTTTAATAATAATTCTCCGCCTTCAAATTCAGAAGTATCTGATAACATCAAAACCATAGATAATTTTCTAGGAGCATTTTTATTACTTGTAAACATATCAACATGCCAGTCATAATGACCATTATCTTCAGCAGTATAAATACCTAACTGTATAGGTTCATAAAATCCTGTTAAGTCAAAATGAAAATATCTGCTATTAACCTCTGCAATTACTCTAGCTAATTTATCCCAAATATCTTTATTTTCATTTGATAATTCTAGCCATGATATTTTGGTTGACCTAATATTTTGATTTACCATCATATCACTATCTGCTCCTATTTTTGCAGGGATAACGTTAGACCAATTATTGTTATTTGCCAGATAGTTTATTTCTTCATTAGTTAAAAAACCTTCCCAATATGCTGAATGGTCTTTTCCAAATGTATTGACTGGTGGTATCGGATATATCATAAATAAGCCTTTGGTTTAATGTTCCATGGATTAAGTGCTATTGCCAATCTATCGCCTGTATATTTTTCTACTTTATGGTGTATGCCGGAAGAAAATATTATTAGCCTGTTAGTTTTTGGTGTGATTGTTACGGTTTCAGTCATAAATTTACCTCCTACTAAATCATTAATCAGACCGTAATAAACTATACTACACAAAGGCGATTTTATTTCTTTAGTTTCTTGCCATAACTGTTCGTCTTTATCATAGTGCCAATCCGGTCTAGTATTGTAATGACACCACATTTCACATCCAATCATGTTTGTCAAATCATAATATTTACTTGCGGCTTTTAAACAATCAGGCATAAAACAAGTTCCACTTAAATATTGTTGTAAACTACCTTCAAACCATCGACTTTCACTTGCATTGTGGTTTGTAAAAAAATTTACGACTTCTTTATTTTTGTCTATTGGTAAAAAATCATCTATAACAATTAACATTTATTTAATATGATTGCTAATGTAAATCTATAATACGGAGCTATGTGCGACTGTGGTCTTATTGCATGAGGTATACTAGGGTCAAACGCAATCAATCTATTTGGCGTATATGCAGAAGCGTAACTAATATTAGTGCCATCTTCATTAAAAAACATTGTTTCGCCATGCCAACCATCTTCCCATTCAATATTTACATAATACAAAAGTATTTTATCTTCGTTATGAATATGCCTAAAGTTTGCATCTGAAGGAGTAGATAAATTAACTACGCATTTAACTATTTTATATCCTTCTAATTCTTTTGCAGCTTGTGAGTTTTGTATAGCTTCAATAAGTTTTATATCTGCTATATCTTTATCAGAATAACTAGCATGTAAAAATCTATGTTTTCTATTTTCAAATACTGTGTCATCTTCCCAACCTATCCTAAAATAGGAAGCATTTACATATTTATAAAGGTCGTGCCGAAATTTGAACTCAAACAAATCGTCATATACTCTAATTTTCTTATTACGTTCTAAAGTATACTCAATCATTTCATTTCCATTAAATACGTTCTGTTTCTAGTAAAATCTACTTTATGTCTTTTATCACCTTGCATAATTACATCTTTATAGTGGTCTACAAATTCTCCGTTTTTACGAACAAAATGTATAAAGACTTGACCTGAATAGTAATCGTCTGGACCATCACATATTTTTCTATAATGCTCTATTTCGCATCCTTTATATATAACTGCATCTCCTTCTGCTAGATCAAATCTTTGACCCCCCATATAAATAGGCCATGAATAATGATGTGATCTGCCTAATTGAATAGTAGCACTTATCTCACATGCTGGCCGATCAGTATGAATTTTGAGCTCATCGCCGTTTGAATATAATCTTGCATATGAATAGGTAGGTAATAGCTCTTCCCCAACAATATTTTCTATTCTAGGCCATACTCTTTCTTGTAATGTTTCAAATATTGAACTATCGTTATTATTAATAACAGCCGAAGCGTTAGGAACTTGTGCATCACCTTTAGTTTCTTGAACGTATTGTTGCCTTAAAAGTACGTGGGTAAAAAATTGACAAAATTCTATTGGAATAAGTTTGGGTATAATTACTGCTCCGTTTTTATTAAGCATGCTTCATCCTTTTATAGGTGGGGTCCACATAATAGCATAATCTTTATATTTTTGTGCAGAATCTACAATTAATTTTTTAAGTTGTTGTGGTAAATTTTGAGCACTTATATTTAAATCTAAAGTTAAAGCGAGTAAGATTCTTGTACATCCTTTTTTATTTGTTTTTATAGCATGAACTCCCCTAACGCTATTTAAATAAAAACATTGCGTAGGTTTTAGTAATTTTGCAGAATGTATAACATCGGTTTGAATTTGAAAAGAACTATCCATTAAACTTATTTCTGATTCACGTTCTTTTAATCTATCTGTGGGAAAATTGTTATATGGCAGTGTTGTTGGCTTAATAAATAAAAAATCATCTGTTTCTTCATTTTCTATATACATCCGTAGTCCAGATGAATCAACATCGCTGTGCCAAAAACCCATACCTTCAAACTCAGGTTTAGTATATGCAAAGATGCCGGTAACTATATCGCTAGGTTGTAAACCAAATGCACTACTTACATATTCCGCAAGGGCTGGAAATTCTACATTAAAATTATTACGCCACTTATTATTTTCTTTTATATAAGAAACTTTCCACGAAAATATATTTGGCGGAGTTACACTCCCTGCATCGTATTTCGAATTATAACTTTGGTGAGAATCAATCCAAGTTTTTAATTTTGATACATCAATTATAGGAAGTTCAGGTGTATCTAAGGGAGTATATAGTATTTCTACTGGATTCATTTACGTTCTGTAAAAACAGCTGCAACAGCTCCTTCTGGCACAAAAATATTTTTTACGCTATCTTTAAGAACCCGAACATATTCATGAGGATTAATATTAACGCCATTACATTGAATTATGTTTTCAAAACAAATAATAAATTTTTCTTTTCCTTCGTTAGTGAACTGTTCAGTATGAGGTCCTTTAAGTAATTTACCATCGTATCTTTTTGAATCGGGAACGGGATTAATGGCTACCCAAATGCCTCCACTTGAAAAAGATTTATATTGTATTGGAGCCCCAGCAAATTTTGAAATATCAGTTAATGCCCCTTCATTCATTGTAATATAATCGACTCCGTTTCCTACTACACCCCCGCCTAAATATACGTATACATAATGATTAAACTTCCCGCCCCCTATATTAGGCGCATTAAGTGTTTCATTAGCGGTAGCACTCCCACAACATAACGTAAATCCTCTACATATTACGTCTTTTTGATATATCATGCATCTATCTCATTAGAAAAATTTAAAATGGGCGCCGGTGGGGTTATAACTTCTTCAAGATTATATTCAAATGTTTTTCCCACCATAGACTTTAGGGATTGAATCCTATTTTCATCTGCAACAAACTGTTCTTTAATTTTTTGTTGTTCTACAAGATATAACCCCGCCTGAGCAATCCTTTTTTTAATTTCTTCTAAGTCTGAAATGTCTGGCCACATAGACATAGGTTGATAAGCATAAGCTTGATAGTCTGAAGGGTCTTTAGATTTTGTTTCGTCTGATGCAAATGATACAAGTAATGAATGAGATTGATCGTCATATCCATTAATTTTTATTTTAATCTTATTCATGTTTTAGGCTACACCACCTTGTCTTGTTCCTGTAGCAGGCCATGTTACTAAAGAATTTCCTACTATATAATTACCAGCAGCGCCACCAGGACCGCCGGAGTATACTGTAGCGCATGAAAAATGACATCCTTGAGGATTACCTGGAGTACCTGTAGAACCAGCGCTACCAGCGCCACCGCCTGTTCCGCCAGGACCACCTGCATAAGCAGGGGGAGAAGGAAGAGGTGAGAACCCCGCACCACCACCAGAACCTCCTGTTGTAGCTGTGCCACTTGATCCGGGACTTCCAGCACCACCAGGGGTTGGGTTATTATCATCATCAGCGCCACCGTTACCTCCACTACCCCCATTATTGCCAGCTCCGCCACCGCCGCCACCGCCAGCACCACCGGAATACCAAGGCGAACTTTTTCCTCCAGGTATAGGATTACCAGCACTTCCGCCACCGCCACCGCCGCCGCCACCGCCAGCAACAGTTCCATTATTGGTAATTGTAGTAGGTCTATTTACATAAACTGCATTACCTCCAGCAGATCCTGATGGAGCGGTAGTTGTACTAGCACCAGGAGAACCTGCACCACCGGTTCCACCCATACCTCTGATAGAACCATTATTAACAATAGTAATTGTATCGCCAGGATTGAAGGAATTTGGAACTGATAAAGCATAAGTAGGGACAGATGAACTTCCTACAGTTACACCCGGATTAATTTGAACTGTAATATCTGAAGAACCTGCTACATATGAAGGTCCTCTATTTGTATAAACATCATAGTTTTGTGTGTCAGCAGAAATAGTTAATGTATATGCAACTCTATTTGCAGAGCCATAGAAATCACCAAGCGCAATTTGTCCTGATGTAGGAATAGCGGCATTACCAGGAGTATTAGGAACTAAGCCACCACCACGATAATATTCGCTAATAGAGTGAGGCGTTGTTCCACCAAACTCGGTAGCTATTGTGTCGATTGATATTGCGGTACCTGGACCTGGAATTGACATATAATATATCTTTACCTTATTTTATACTTGTTTTACATTTTATATTAAGTTGGAATAGTTGTCCAGATTGGATTTTGGTTATCATCAATTAGACTCCACAATAATACTGATCCTACAATTCCAGTTGCCTGTACGCCTGTTACTAGTATGTTTGTATTTGTTTGTTGAGAAACAGTGCCTAATACAGTGGTGCCTAAAACTCCTGTAAGATTTACAGTAACTCCGCTACCTTCTGTAACCGTAACTGTACCTAAAGCTGTAGTTCCTACATTACCTGTAACACTAGCTGAAACTGGAATACTTACGATAACATTGCCTAAAGCTGTAGTACCAACTACGCCTGTAAGAGTCGTACTAGCCGCACTTGTTACAGTAACAGAACCTAGAGAAGAAGTTGCGCTTAATCCTGTAACACTAATATTATTATTAGTTATTAAACTTACTGTGCCTACAAAACCCGTAGCTGAAACTCCAGTTACAGCAGCATCGCCTGAAGAACTTCCTACATCTGCAAATGGTGTAGTTGAAAGAGGGTACGCGGAAAACAACATCGTTTACCCTTTATTCTTTAATTCGTCTATTTCTGCTTTTAATTCTTTGATTGCTGCAAATGCTAGTGCACTTAGTTTTTCATAGTCTACAGCTAATGTTTCATCGGGTTTTACCCTAACTGCTTCTGGGAACACCGCTTGTACATCTTGAGCTATAACACCAAAATCTGACTTCTGAACAAAGTATCCATCTTCGCCACCACGTTCTTTTATATATGCATCAGTCCAATCAAATAGTTTACCGCCGATTGCATTTACTTTATCTAAAGCATTGGGAATATCTTTAATATTTTCTTTAAATTTCTTATCAGATGTATAGTAAGCAGTCACATTATTAGTCGCACGAATCTCACCTGTTGTACCTGATGCTGCAGTGCCTACACCGAATGAACCAAATTGAACAGAAGATGATGTTCCAATAGATTGCGGTGTTGATAACGTAATCGCACCGGTAGACGCTGATGCAATAATTTGATTAGTAGTACCTGTAATTGAAGATACGCCACCTGAAGCAGCCTGCCATGAAGGGATACCACCTGATACTGTAAGAACTTGTCCTGTTGATCCAATACCTAATTTAGCTAAAGTATTTGTAGCACTTGCGTATAATATATCACCTGTTGCATACGTAGTCTGGCTTGTACCACCTTGAGTTTCTGTAACTGCTGCATTAGTAGTTAAAATAGAACATGTAGCGTCTGGTAAAGTAAATGTTTTTTCAGCTGTTGAAGGGCCACTGAACTTAGTAAATCCATTTCCTGTACCACCAAATGTCGATGCAATAACTTGAGTTAGATCTGCTGAACCATTAAAGTTATTACCATAGATTGCTCTTGATGTAGTAAGGGTTGCAGCGCTACCCGTTGTATTTTGGTTTAATGTAGGAACGTCGGCGACTTGGATAGTACCCCAAGCTGGCGCTGCAGAAACCGAGCCATTACCTGTTTGAACTAAGAAATTTTTAGTTGTTGTAGTATTACCCGCTAGTAGCGATGTGCTGTTAGAACTAGATTGATATGGTAATGAACCTAATGCACCCCCTGCTATATTAGTTGCGGTTGTAGATGTTGTTGCCGTACCAACAGTAACTGTACTTGGATCAGTCCATTGAGGCGCTGTACCAGATGAAGTAAGAAGGAATGTACTTGTACCAATACCAAGTTTAGATAACGCTGTACCTGATGCATAGTATGTAATATCACCAGCGGTATAAGAACTTAGTCCTGTGCCACCATAAGTTGTTACAAGTGTTCCTGAAGTGATGTCGCCCGCAGCTAGTGTTGACCATGTTGGAGCCGCACCTGCAGAACCTGTACCTGTTTGACCTAAATATTGTCTTGTAGTTGATGTATTAGGAGGTAGTTTAGCTAGCGTATTTGTACCTGATGCATAAAGAGTATCACCAACTACATATGAGTTTTGATTAGTACCGCCATGTACCTCTGGTAATACACCTGTAACGCCGCTACCTGCTAAATTTAAAGCGCCCCAAGATACATTAGTACCATTAGATAAAAGCGCAAATCCAGATGTACCTATACCTAATTTACCCCAAGTATTTGTACCTGAACCATAAAGTAGATCACCTGTTGTAACTGTATTATTTCCTGTACCACCATTTGTTGCAGCTACTGTACCTGTAAGAGATATAGTTTGTCCTGTAACATCAATGTTTGTACCGCCAACATAAGTAATAGCACCAGAAAACTGAGTGTATGTTATGTCCGAATACCCAATTGCTATGCTACCGACATTAGTATTTACAAAAGAGTCACCCGCGCCTTGCGCACCTTCTTGAATGTAAACATAGTCTCCTCCACTCATACCATTAGTATCAGCAGGTATATATGTATCTACATCAGTTGCTCTAGTTAATACCCATGCAACACCTGGACCTGGAGAATCGGGAGCGCCTACAGTTGTAACTGTGTAAACACCATTTTGCAATTGTGTTGTTTGATTATTTACTAACACCCTATCATTTACATTAAGCGTTTTAGTGTCTATAACTAGCGCCGCGTTTGTGCCTGCATTAGTTAATGTAGCTCCGACACCAGCATTTGCTCTTGTTGCGTAAGTAAGGCCTGTTGCATTAGTTAATGTTGTAAGCTCAGCACCATCATAGAGTAAACTTATTGTTATTTGATTTAATGCTGGGGTTGAAAAAACAAAATACGGATAGTTAATAACTAATCCATTACCGGCTGTACTAAATAACCAAATAACATCATTTACAGATAATCCGTGATTGACGCTTGTAGTTAAAATCTTATTACTTGTAATTGTTGTAATATCAAATGTAGTACCGCCTTGAGTATAAGTAGCATTTAAATTAGTAGTTGTATGAACTCGTGCTGGCGTATGAATATTTAATGCTGCAGTAGTTTGTTGGTCAACATATTGTTTTGTAGCCGCTTGTAACGCTAGTGTAGGGTCAGCATCTAATAAAACAGTAGAGCCAAATGTAGCCGCACCATCAATATAAGCAGAGCCGTTTACATTTAATTTGTACCCAGTATCAGACGTAGTACCAATTAAAAAATTACCTGTAGAGTCTACGATTCTAGCTTTTTCATTTGCAGCGAGTGTATCACCAGTAAAGAATTTAATATTGTTAGCTGTAGCAGTACCAACAGCTAAGTCGCCATCATGCCCATATAAATATCCACCATAAGCGCCCACAATAGTAAATCCAGCGTCTGAAAAGCCAGAACTATTGATACCCATACTAATAAATTTAGTAGTGGCTGTACCATTATCTGCAGTAGCTACATAGTCACCAGATGCAGAAGCCCCACTGTTTTGGTTTTGTACGTTAATTTGTGCGTAATCATTTTGATTAGCAAAGACTTGAGCAACACTATTAGTTAAAGTAGTATAAGAAGTTACACCAGGACCTTGAACTGTAAGGACCCCTGGCTTAATAATAACGTCGCCATTAGCTTCTTCATAAATTGCTTTTTCCGCAGGATAGACAAGGTATATATCTTTTTGACCAGAAGGTAATGTAACAATACTTCCACCGTTGGAGGACGATAGAATAGTGTCACGACTTAAGGTATTGCCTGAAGATGTGTATGTACCAATACCTACTTCCCAATCCGGTCCAGAATTAGAAATAGTGTAATAGCACGTATTACCGTTGCCGATAGTAGAAAATGGTTGATAACCTGCTGTAGCACCGCCTAAAGCAATGCTTCCAGTGCCAACCGTTGTGGTTACCTCTTTAACCCTGTCTTTTAGCACAAGAGCCATAATAAGCTCCTATTAAGCTATACGAATAATTGCGTTTGAAGCGTCAGCTGCTGGGAATACAATCGTAAAATCGCCAGAAGTTGAAGACTTATCCCCACCAAATGCTAATACAGCAACCGCTTTACTTGCCTGAGTACTGTTATATATTAACGCACCGTTTGCAGTGATTGTAGAACCTGCCCAAGTTGAATTACTAAAACTTAAGAAGGCTGTTGTAGAAGTTGAAGTAGGTACTTGAGATACGGAAAGCGTATTACCGCCCGCTGTATATCCCCCACCGGTAGCAACTTCGTTTGATGTTGAATACGCAGTTGTAGTAGCCCCTAAAGTTGCACTTGATGTATACAATGCAATTTTAAAAGTATCTGCTGCGGTAGTCGCGCGAGTAACTGTAGTTCCAAATGCATGAATGCCGTTCAGTATATCTACCTTAAAGCTCGTGCACATTGCTTGTGAAATAGCCATTATTAATCCTCCAATATTTTTATAAGTTCTGAATGCCCTGCGTCACGAAGACGATTTGCTAAAGTCGTATGATTAGACTCAATACCTTGCTTTATAGCTCCTACTAAAACTTCATAAATATAACCTTTGAACGCTTCAGCTTGATCTCTAATTGCAGGATGTGAATCTTTGCCTACATACATAATTTTTCCAATTGCTTGTTCTGCAATTTCTTCTGGTGTAAAACCTCTATATTGCGTAGTATACACTTTTACATCGCCTTCTAAAAGCACACCGTTTGATTTGTCTAACATTTATTATCCTTTATCTAACTGGGTATCTAACTTGACCCGAACGATAAGCATCTTGCCTATCTTTTCCATCGCCAAGTTGTTTCAATAATAACATAGCTTCATCATATCTTACTCTGTAATTATCTAGTACATCTTTTTCGCCCTTCATATAAGTATAGGCTTCAAGTAAAGATCCATAGAGTAGAGTAGAATCAAAATTATCCCCTAACCATGTATTGCCTGCAGTAACAATAGATGTAGGGTAGTAAAAATAATGTAGCTCCATAGTATAAGTAGCATCAGGTGTTGGGCCTAATATAAATGTATTCTGATCAAACACTGCGTAGTATTCAGGAGTTCCATAAAAAGTACTATCTGTATCAGGAAACGCTGCACGAATAAAGTTTACGTCTTTATTTAACAAGTATGTATATTCGTTATTACTATTGATCACCGCCATACTAAATGTGGCTAACCAATCACTTGGCATACCTAAGTACTTATTGCCAGCTGTAGTAGTACCCGTTACATTTTTACGGAGTGCAGGTAATTGCACCGTATTATAAATACGTTGTTCTGCTTGTTGGATAAAGGTATTTACTACAGTAGTAGTAAACTGATTTTCCGTGTAATCCTGTATCTGTGCTACGAGCTGACTATAATTCATTTATTACGCCATTGGGCCTCTAGCTTTAGTACCTTTAGTTGCTGCACCGCAACCACGGATTGTAATACCGTCAGTTTTAACATCGTTGCGACCTGGATCACCAGCGCTTACACGAGGTGTACCTGTGCCATGACCCATTTGTTGAGACTTTAATTTATTAGGATCTTGACTGTAATGAATGTCCGCATTGGGAACAATTACTGGTTGTTTATATTCTGCCATGATTATTATCCCTTTTTCTGTGCTGCAACTTTAGCTAAACCACGACCCATAGTTTTCATATCAATGTTCTTTTTACCGCCTTTAGAACCTGTATGTTTAGGGCCTTTTTCAATACCTACTTTAGCGCCGTCATTGCCTAAATTTTTACCTTTGGTTTTACCTTGTTTGGTAATACCGTCAGCTCCTGATTTATATGCCATGTTACTTCTCCTTAAGTTGTTGTTACTGTTACTGTGCCTACTTGACCTTGTGCTATTAAATCATTAGGGGTCAAACCTGTATCAAATCCTCTTGCGCCACCCACTGGGTTCCACCCCCACTGTATAATTCTACTGCCCATAGTGGGTACGCCTGTTTCACTTTGTAGTGGTCCTGTTTGTTCTAATATTTGAAGTCCATTTAAACCAGCCTGAAAATAACTTGGGCTATCAGGTCTTGGATCTCGTACGGCTTGCGGGTCCGAGACGGGATATAGGCCAAGACTCAACTGCGGTTGATCCGGTTCCCAACATTCAGGGCATACCAGTATATTAACATTTTTGGTCTTAATAACCAATCGTTTTAATTGCGATAGTTTATATCTAAAATTGCAACGATCACATTGAGCAATCGCATTTTTACCGCTTGAATATTTACTAGGCATTAAACGAACCTGCCTTTAGTTTTACCCTTTTTCTCAATGCCGTGACCACGAACTTTAGGTTTGATAGATTTTTTAACTTTGCCACCTTTTTTAAATTCTTTTTCATAGCTTATAAACCCACTATCAACGCCTCCTCTACCCGCACCTAGTGAAGCCCTAAGTAAATCATTTTTATCTAATTTTTGTTCGTAAGTAAGATCCCCATGATCTAACCCCGCATCTTTCCAATTTTTACCTTTAGCGTAGTGTCCTGATAAACCAATTTCGATAGCCGATTTATCATCTAGTGGTTGTCTATATTGAGCTCTTCCCCCTATAGATGTAGCATCTTTATCTTTACTTCCGCCACCTGAAATACTTAATCCTTTTCTTAAATCCGCTTGCTCTTCTCGTAGTATTTGTTTTAAGGCTTCTTCAACACCTTTTCTATCCATGATAGAACATCTCCCTCGGTACAAACCTAACGCTTGCTTTTTCTCTATCTTCATCTGCAGCAAGTTGGAACTGTTGTTCATAGTCGGCTTTTAATTCTGCACGACGACCTGGGTCTACATTTGGTAATTTCATAGATAAATAATAAGCTAACCCTGCTACCATGCAAGTAAGAAACCTAAATGGAATATCCTGTGTATTAACTCCGCCTCCAGCATCTAAAATTCTACGTAATCTATAATATACGAATGTGTAATACTCACTTTGATCAGGTGCTGGCCACACATTAATATTAGGATATAGCAATACTTTAAGTGCTGCACCTGAACTATGGGTTGAAGCTCCTGTATTATTAACACCTCGAATACATCCTAGCAAAGAAGTAGTCGTAATACTTGTGTATTGAATAACCTCATTATCGATTTGAACAAATCCACTATATGGAAATTTTTCTGTACTACTAACAGGAATAGTTGTATCTGTTGCGGTAATAGCTGAAGTTAAAGTCGCTAGCGTATTTACGGTATTACCTGATTGTCTATTAACCCACACTTGTATAGGACGACCCGTTGCATTTTTGTTGGGGATTGTAATATAGGTTGACTCGCTGATACGATTAATATTAATGTCTTGCTGATTTTGCCCAGTGCCCGTGCGTGTCACCATGTCTAACAAATCAATCGTGTCTACAGGCAACGGATACATAATTTGACCTTGATTTAACGTGATTTGACCCTGTTCAACGGTCCACAAATTAATACCACGATTAGCCCACTCAACAGTTAATAGATTAAGGCTACGTCTTGAAGTTCTAAAGTCATATCCTGTACGCAACTCTTGACCACAACGTTCAAAAGCTTCTTCAATAAGTGTATTGAGGTCTAAATTAAAATCCGAGGTATACGTGGTTGCCATTATTTCACTCTTCTATAAGGTTTTACTTTTTGTTTAACAGATTTAGGTTGAGCTACAAACTGTTTACCTTTAGCTTTCCCTTCCCTTTTAGCCTTTGTTGTTGCTGCATATTCTTGAGGGCTTAATGCTTTTATTGCTTTTTCAGGTAAGTATCTTTCGCCTGTTTCACTAGACTTTTTACCTGACTTAGTTCTCCACTTTTGTTCACCCCATGCTTTTAGTGAACGTTGTGGTTTAGCTAATGCACTCATTTATATCCGCCACCTGCAGCTTTATATTTCTTAGCAACTAACTGTGCTTTACGAGCTGACCATTGGCCGGCACCTGTACCATGTGTTGCAGCAGCTTTTACTTGAGCTACGATTCTTTTTCTAAGACTAGGCTTTGTGTAGTTACCAGCTTTGTTTACTGTGCCACCTTCTTTAAACTGAGTAAAATCTGTGTTATCACGACGTTTTTTAACAACGCCTTTAGGCATTTTATTCTCAGTAGCACTAGGTATCTTAGTTTTCTTTATAGCGCCCATACCACGTGAAGGTCTCATTAGCAGATCTTTCCTCTTGTTTTACCTTTAGTTGCAATACCGTCTGCACGTTTAGATGCTGAAGATACTGAACCACCTGATTTATATTTCTTTTTAGGTAAAGGACCCATATCATCATTAAGAGGTATATTTTTCTTTGGCATATCAAACTCTTTTTTCTGTTTTTCTTGAACTTCTTTTATTTCTTTATTGAGTTTTTCAGCTGCCATTTCATTTGGATCTTTTTCTTGCATGTCTTGAACTTTGTCCATTGCGTTTTTCATTCTATCTAATCCCTTAAATGCCATGATTAAATCATCCTTCCTTTTGTTTTACCTTTTACAGCACAACCATCAGCTCGTTTAGAAGCAGTTGATCCGCCTGAAGACATACATTTAACTGTTCCACCCTTTTTCTTGCCTTTATAGTTTTTCATAGCTTTTGGTATATCTATTCTGGCTCTTTCTTTTGTAATGGCTTCTTTCATTTCTCTAGCACCTTGATACTCAGGACTATCTTCTGTTTCCTGGCCCAAAGTTAATGCCCTTTCAATTAAAGGAGGTTTGGTTGTAATACCTTCTTCACCTTTTTGTCTAAATTCTTTATAAGCTCTAGCAGACCCAATACCTCGTCTTTGTAAATATTTTTCTCTATCGCGCTCTTCAATTGCTTTATCTAATTCTTGTTTATTCTTGTCTGCAAAATCTTTTCTTGATAGTAATGCATCCCCACCGTCAGCGTATTTTTTAACTTTTTTAGCCATGTTAGCTCCTTAGCACATCTTGCCTTTAGTTTTACCGCGAACTTCAATGCCGCCGCCTTTAGCACATTTAGCCATACCACCTTTAGCCATCTTAGCCATGCCGCCTTTTTTAAGTGCAGCTAAGTCTGACTTCTTACCGCCGTGTAATTGTTTCTCGTGCATACCTACAGCTTTTTTAGCCATAGCTTTATCTTGTTTAATATCTTTTTTGTCCATCATGCCACCTTCTTTGTATTTTTTAGTCATACCACCTTTTTTCATGTATCCCATTTTATTTCTAACCTCCGTTGGTAATTTTGATAATCCAGGATTGTCACTTGAATCAACTGCCTTAAGTGCTCCACCTGATCCGAACTTCTTAGCTTTATCTGCTTTCATAAACTCTTCTCCTACTGATTTTTTAATACCAACTTTCTTAGCGAAGGCTGGGTTATTAGCTACCGCTGCCATTAAATTATGTTGTGCTTTAGATTTACTAGGCATTTTGTTTCCACCTTAAACATTTAAAACAATTACAATCTGAGAAGTGATTAGGTTTTTTAGGCTTAACTACTTCTTCTTTTTTAATATCTTCTTTTACTTCTTTAATGATAGCTTCGACAACAGCTTCTGTAGCTTGTTCTTTAACTTGTGTATTAGCGATTTCATCTAATAACTCCTTTTGCTTTCGTTGCTTGGATTTAAATACTCTTTCAATAAATGATTTCATTTATTTACCTTTTTTAAACCAGCCTTGCACAGTTTTAGTTTCATATATACGAATAGCTGTCCATATAATAGTAAATAGTGCTGCAATAGATGGTAACCAACTCATTAATGTACCCATAACTGTTGCCACCGAAATCCCGTCTATTAAATGTTTAGTAGGTTCATCTATATGTTCAAAATATTTCGTCATTTGCAATTCCACCTTTTTAACGAAGCAGCCTTACGAGTAGGTCTACCTTTTTCATCTTTCATAGGACCAGGCATACCAGACATCCTTGCACAAAATGATCTCTTACGAGCACCACCTTGTGGTTGAGGCGCCTTTAGATTTGAACCTGTAGCTGCATTATATTTAGCACGCCCTTTAGCGGTAAGACCTGCGCCTTTAGACACAGGGAGCTTCTCACCACGTCCGACTGCTAATGATACGCCTTTTTTCTTATTAGCCATAGAATATTTCTACGCTTGGAACACTAACTAATTGAGCATAAACGCCGTTATCAGCTATCATTCCTTCACCTGGAACAACAATATTGTATGGAACAGTATCTGCATTATCTACTGAAAACATCCAACGAGTATTCTCATTAGCATTAGCGCCAGCAGTAATAGCACCTGTATTAATATCTTGAACTGTGTAAGTGTTAGTAGCTACAGTAAGAATAATGTAGTTACCATTAGTGGCTTGACCGCCTGTACCTGCAGCAAATGTTAAACCGACTTTTTGACCTACTTGATAGCCATGAGCATTTTTTGTGATTGTGATAACACCGCCAGCGCTTCTAGCATAAGTAACTGCTGTTGGAGCTTTAGTTGCATCCCATAGATTTAGAGTACCTGCAGCACCACCTAATACAATACCTTTAACTCTTGTGCGTCCTACGACCATCTGAGAGCTAACGTTTGCATGAGCACTTTGTACATCATATTGCATTGCCATAATTAATCTCCTTTATTTTAGTAAGGGGGCTAAGCGCCCCCATGATTAATTATACAGCTGCGCTAAATGGAGTTGCTGGAGTACCAGAACCTACTAAAGCTGCATTTACTAAGTATTCACCTGCTGCAATATCAGTTACTTGAACGTAAGAACCAACTAAACCGCCTGTTGTTGATCCATTCATAGTGAGTGTGTCAGAAGCTGGTAATGTACCAAATATAGCAGCTGTAGTTCCACCTACTGAAGCTAAACCGTTCATAGTATCTGTTGAATTAGCTACTTGAATAACATTGCTATTAGATGTAACTGCTGTTGCAACAATAAATGTGTAAACAGCTTTTGAACCTGTAGCTGCTGGAAGTGTTACTGTAATACCAGCTGCACGCGATAAATTGATTGTTTGACCATTAGAATCTGAAGTTACTGCTAATGTTGCTGATGTAACTGTTGAATCAACGTCTGTACCTGTGATAAAACCGGCGAGTGATCGGACTGGGCCGCTAAATGTGGTTATTGCCATAATATATTTTCCTTCATACAAAGTTAAGCTTATCCGTCTTGTATGCGTCTGCCGGGACAGTCTGATAAGCCGGGTAACCCGGATTCCCAAATAATACCTGAATTGGCACTATTTGCAAGCATTATAGCACTATTTATTCTGATGATCTATGAGATATTGAGCAGCTTTTGCTAAAACTTCTGGATTATCTTTAGCGTGCCCTAAAAAAGAATTACAATGAAAACATAACAAATCTCTTAATTTATTAGTAGTGTGGCAATGATCTACACATAAGGGTTCTACTTTACCCCGTCTTATATTGTCATTTGCGTCTTTACCACATAAGGCACATTTATAATCTTGGCTCGCTAATTTCGTCTCGTATTCTTGGGGGGTTAAATTATATCTAAGCTTTAAGTTGCATTTTCTACTTATAGCTTTTCGCCATTCTTTAGGTTTAGTTTTTTCGTACTCAGAAATTTGAGCGTTTCGTTTTTCTTTGTTTTTTTCATACCACTTTGCATGGTATTCTTTGTGATAGGCTTTACGTGCTGCTTCGTCTTTGATTGGCATACTACCTCCTAAGTTCAAAGCAGTATAACATAAAAAAGGGGCCGAAGCCCCTAATCTATCACTAACTTAATAGCAATCTGTTACGATAACCATTACTTGTTCATTACGTACATAGTTATTTCAAAGCCAAAACGCATTTCTGTAGCTGCTGGAGTTGTCCACATAATATTTTCCTTTTCAAAAAGTTATACACACCGTGTGTATGACTACATATTACTCTTAAAATTTCCCTGTGAAATAGAGAAAATCATGATAAACAGGCAAAGAAAAACCCCGCCGAAGCAGGGTTAATCCTAGTACATTTCCAAGTGTGCTATTAAGCAGCGCCTGGTGAACCCCACATACCGAGAGGATCTGACCAACCGAATGAATAACGCTCACGAGCCTTGTAACGAACGTTACCAGTATCAAAGTCGCCATCCATAGATGTTGATAACGGAGTACGCACAAAGTGTTTCATGCCGTTAGGTACATCAGTTGTTAAGAAGTACGCATCTGGATCTGTTAAGAAGTGGTTAATTGTGTAACCTTCTGGGATTGAACCATTATTCTTAATAGCGTTG
>Ga0315906_10003568_pt1 | contig 20641 bp, 21 predicted proteins | sample LakEriMetagenome_4_FD_203526 | JGI IMG/M metagenome (GOLD analysis project Ga0315906, IMG submission 203526) | Freshwater fungal communities from buoy surface, Lake Erie, Ohio, United States - Buoy 2 MA122 | ecosystem: Environmental > Aquatic > Freshwater > Lake > Lake biofilm | place: USA...
ACCAAATACGGTATAATTACCATCCAGGCGGTGCAATCCATCGGGGTGTTGTACAATATAAAACTGACAACGGGCAGATAGCTTGTCAGGATTATCGTCTCTCCCTGCACCTAAAGCTCCATAGACGTGAGTCAAATTTGGATCAAACTCTGGGGCCAAAAGGTATTCGGGATCTGTAAATCCTTCAGGGGTATCAGGACAACCTCCTTGAGCTACAAATTGGGGAATGACACGATTGAAAGTAAGTGAATCCCAATAGCCAGCTTCCGCAAGTTCTATAAAACTACTTCTATGATTGGGGGTGCGTTCGTCTAGTTGTAGCCAAATACCTCCAAGTGGAGTTTGAATGAAGCCTACGGGAATTTTTTGATGGCTTTGTCCTTGTGCCTGAAAGCATGCACATGCTTGGAGAATTACGATTGCAAGAAATATTTTTTTCATGCTAGCGGGGATTACTTCCTAAGCTACATAAAAGCTTGCAAAATTGGTAATACAGTGATGTGGGATTTGATCTTGATACGATAAAAATACGGTAGACAAGTTGAGGCTACTTAATTCCTAAACTTTTTAAATGGTTTTCTACAGGATTCGCATACATCTTTAGAAAATTCTCTAGTTCTAAAGGGTTATTTACATTCACTTTTTCCTTGATTCTTTTTTCAAAGGCTAATTTTTCTTCTGGGCTGTAGGAAGATGAAAATTTGGATTGATGATGCAGTAAATCGTGTGCAATGTAATTGCTGGGCCATAGCTTGTAGCCTTTCCAAATGTGGAAATCAATAAGCTCGGCAAGTTGACCAAGTTTTTCGTTCTGCGTAATGGGTTCCTTTTTTAAGGCTTTGATTTCATCGTCTAGAACTTTAGTCACTTCAATATGTATTCTTTTTTTTGAACCCATGATTCCACTTAACAAGGTAATAAAGTCCTCATTTTCGCTTTTCACGTAGGTTTCTTCTCGTGATTTTGCTAGTAGTTCTGGAATTTTTAAAGAATCTGTGGGGTCATATTCGTAAGAAATGGAAACGGGCACTAGGCGTATTTTTTCAAAAAAGCCAAATGGATTAGCCCCTTTTTCAGCTAGGGTCAACATTTTAAGGACTCCTTTCTGGGTCATGTCATGCCCATCTTTCGTACGGCCTTCTCTCTGGGCAGTCCAAACAGATCGATTTTCTCGCAGCAATGATTTATGGATAAACTTAGAGGCGAGCATGGAGCTTTCCAAAAGTGCCCTTCCTATGACCCCTCTTCGAATTGCAAAATTTCTATTGAGTTTGGATAGGAGATGGATGAAAGGTTTTTTGATCAAATTATCACCTATGGCAGAGGTGGTCATCACCAATCCATGTTCAAAGAGACAGGCGTTGAGGATGGACGTGTCTAAAATAATATCGCGATGATTGGAAATAAACAAATAGGCGGTGTTGGGTTCAAGTTGCTCAAATCCTCCTACGCTTAAGCCCTCAGAACTGCTCTCCAATACTTTTTTGACCCCTGGATATATGAAGTTGATTTGAAAATCACGAAGGGAATGGGTATGCTTCATCCTATCTTTCCAAGCTTCTGATCTGTCTTCAGGAAAAATAAACTGCATCATGGCCTTCAGCATGGGATCATCCACGATTTGATGAATAGCAGCATTGACTTCAGCGTCGTAAAAAGGTCTTATGGGGTCAAATTCGGACATGATGGAGCGCTAGCATGGCAAGAATTGACAAAAATAGCTGTTTTTTAATGATTAGCTTTTACATGATTTAATTGGAGGGAGTTCTTTTTACATGTTTGGTTAAAAAGTTGAGCTGAACAGGCAAGGCTTCGGTCCAATAAGTCCAGGTATGGGCTCCAGGGCGCTCGATGTATTCGTGAGCAATTTCCTTTTCAATTAGGAGTTGATGCATTTGCCGATTGGTTTCCAATAAAAAATCAGCAATTCCACAATCTAAAATCAAGGAAAGGTTGGCCTTTTTAAGTTCCTCAAGAAGGCCAACCGCAGTGTATGGATTAAATGTGGGTCCATCGTAATTGATTTCCCCAAGCATGGCTTTCTGCCCATCTAACCTAGCTTTTCTAAAATCTTCGGACACTTTCCAAAGTCGGGTATCAATGTTCATGACTCCACTCATACTTCCTGCGGCATGAAAGACCTGAGGATATTTGGCAGCAAGAGTAATGGCTCCATGTCCGCCCATGGAAAGTCCTGAGATAATTCTAGATTCTCTTTGCGCAAGGGTGCGGTAGTTTTTGTCGATGTAAGGAATAAGTTCTTCAATTAGGTAAGATTCGTACTGCACAGAATCCAACAAAGGACTATCGTAATAGTAGCTGGCAGGTCCCACGCCAGGGGTTACAATAATTAAGTTGTGCTGTTCAGCCATACGATTCAGCAGGCCCGGTTCGGTGACTTTTTTATGCCAATCGCTAAAGGCTCCAGAACCCCCATGAAGGAGGTAAAGTACAGGGAATTGCTCTTTGCTTGAATCGTAGCTGGAGGGTAGCGTTATTGCTGCTTGGAGTGATTTATGCATGATTTGACTAAAGACAGACAAGGTGTCCACCCTGGCTTGACCAAATAGGGAAATGGGAAGCAGAACTAGAGCAAAAACAAGTAACTTTTTCATAAGAAAACAAGCTTTAAATGAGTGAAGAATGCCAGTGACAACAATTCCTTTTATTTTTTGAGGTGAAAAATAAATCTCTGGAACTTGAGGAAAGTTCCATTTTTTAGAAATCAAATCCTACTACTCCTCAAAGGTTAAATTATTCTCCTTTTTCGAAATCTAAATCCATAAATGAGTAACTTTCCCAGTACTACAATTCCATTGTTTGTATGAAGTCATTACAACAATTCGCATATTTTTTGGTCATTCTTGTTTTTGGTGCCCTGGTGTTGAAAGAGGGAGCTTTTATTTTAGTCCCTTTTGTTTGGGGGATATTTTTCGCTTTTGCCTTATATCCTACTTCCCGATGGTTTGAGCGAAAAAGGTTTCCAAGGGCTTTTGCCATAATCGTTAGCATTCTCCTAGTGTCTTTGGTGGCTGGGGGAATCTTGTATCTATTGATCAACCAGATGATAGGACTTCTGGGAGAGATTCCCCAAATCGAGGAAAATATTAGCTCTAAAGTCACTCGATATTCAGAAGAATTGTCTTTAATCTTTGGGGAGGATTGGATGAACTCCACTCAGCAGGTGCAGCTTTGGGACCTATTCACCACCGAAAATGTCAATCAAACCCTCTTGGAGACGGGAAGATCTATCACCTTAATTGGTATAATTCCCCTCTACACGTTTTTACTTTTGTATTACAAGGATTTTTTCACCGAATTTTTAGTTCGGTATTCATCTAAAAACCAAGCTGCAGTATTGCATTGGGTCAATGATTCTGGGAAAGTAATTCAATCCTACTTGGTTGGAATGATTCGAATGACCGGAATAGTTGCTTTGCTTTCAGGAATCTATTTTTATACCATAGGTTTGGAGTACTTTATTTTGTTTGCTGCTTTTATCGCCATCATGAATTTGATTCCCTATGTAGGTGTATTTATTTCTTCGGTATTTGTCATTTTGTATGTGTTTCTGACTACCGATTCGGTGATGTATCCTTTGCTCACTTTTGTAACCTTATGGGGAATTCAACTGCTAGAAAACAATCTGATTACCCCCATCATTGTGGGCTCAAAAGTTAAAGTGAATGCCTTGGCGGTGATTTTTGCCATCCTATTGGGAGGTTGGCTTTGGGGGATATCAGGCATGGTTTTATTTATTCCTGTAGTTGGCGTTATTAAAATAACCCTGGAGCGAAGTGAAAAATTACAGGCCTTTGGTTACTTATTGAGTGACGATGTACCTATAAGTGAGGACCAGGAAAATTTTTGGAAAATTATCCAGAAGGCTCTTTTTCAAAAAGAAAAAAAGTAAGTCAGGGGTAGTTTTTTGCTTTTAAAGTAATGGGAATGATGAAAGTTAACTCCTTAACAGAGAATTCTAATCCATCCGAAATGCCATGATTGTGATTCAACTAGAGCAACACGTTTCACTTGAAGAATTTCAAGATATTTTGCTTCAATCAGGCTTATCCAAGAGAAGGCCTATGGGTCAGCCCCAATTCCTAGAGAGGATGATTTCGGGAGCAAATCTTTTGGTAACGGCAAGGGAAAATGGACAGCTTGTAGGCCTGCTCCGAGGACTTTCGGATTTTTGCTACCGTACCTTTGTAGCCGATTTGGCAGTAGCTCAATCTCATCAGCGCAGAGGGATTGGGAAGCAATTACTCGCCAGGTGCCGACAACTAGCGCCAGAGGCAAGAATTCTTTTGCTCTCTGCCGAAGATGCAGTGCCATTTTACCAAAAAATAGGTTTTCATTTACACGAACGTTGTTATCAGTTGAAGGTCGGAGAAGACCTTCTGTAGCAATTCACTTATCTTGCTTTTCCACCAACTCCTAATCTCCAATGAAAAAGATTTTCCTCATAGTTTTCGTACTTGGCATTTCTTGGGCAGGAATCGCCCAAACTACCTTAATTCATGCAGGTAGACTAATCGATGTAAAAAATATGAAGGTGCTTACCCAGCAGACCATTAAGGTAGAGGGTACCACCATCCTCGCTGTAGCTTCAGGATTTCAAGCACCCAAGGAAGGAGAAAAGCTGATTGACCTGAGTCGTGCCACGGTCATGCCTGGCTTGATGGACATGCATGTCCATATCGAACAGCAGACAAGCCCTACCAGGTATGCGGATGGATTTCGAGACAACGAGGCCGATGTAGCCTACAAGGCCTTGCCCTACGCCCAAGTTACTTTAATGGCGGGGTTTACCACGGTGCGCGATATGGGTGGTACAGGAGTAAATATAGCACTACGAAATGCAATCAATGCTGGATTGGTGGTAGGTCCGCGCATCTACACCGCTGGCAAATCTATCGCTCCTACAGGAGGCCATGCAGACCCTACCAATGGGGTGAAGCGCGAACTTATGGGTGACCCAGGACCCGAGCAAGGGGTAATCAATGGTCCTTACGATGCACGCAAGGCAGTAAGGCAAGCGGTAAAGTATGGCTCGGATGTCATCAAGGTGACAGCTACGGGCGGTGTACTTTCGGTGGCTCGTGACGGATCTGCGCCACAGTTTCAGCAGGACGAGTTGGAAGCGGTAGTGGAGACTGCCAAGGATTTCGGGATGCATGTGGCGGCACATGCCCATGGGGATGAAGGGATGAAAAGAGCTGTAAAAGCCGGTATACATTCCATAGAACACGGAACCTTGATGACGGAAGGAACCATGGATGAGATGATCGCTGCTGGTACTTGGCTTGTTCCTACCGTGACTGCTGGCATGTCAGCCGCGGAATATGCTAAAATACCAGGGTATTACCCTCCTGTGGTGCGAGATAAAGCCATGCGCATAGGAGCTCAAATCCAGCAAACCTTTGCTACAGCCTATAAAAAAGGAGTGAAAATCGCCTTTGGAACCGACGCGGGCGTATTTCCCCATGGAGACAATTACCGTGAGTTTATCTACATGACCGAGGTGGGGATGCCTAATCTAGAAGCTATTCAAGCAGCTACCTTAAATGCTGCCCTGCTTATGGGTATTGAAGATAAGTTGGGTACCCTGGAAGGAGGCAAACTAGCAGATATCATTGCGGTAAAAGGCAACCCAGACCAAGACATCCAAGCGATGAAAGAGGTCATCTTTGTCATGAAGGAGGGTAAAATTTTCAAGCAATAAACCTTTAATTTTCTAAAAATTTATTCCTTAGCATATTATGAAAAAACACCTAATTCTAGTATTCCTCCTTCTTTCGGGGATAACTATGGCTCAAACTACGAAAGAGCTAGATACCACTGCCTTACCCCAAGGTGAAGTAGCCAAGTCTAAGCAATCTGTCACTTTGGATGGAAAAGTGGTCCCTCTTTTAGCTGAGGCGGGTACACTCCAATTGAAAGATGAGAACAACAAACCCATTGCCCTTTTTGGGTACACGGCTTATTTCAAAGAGAATCCTGAAAAAAACCGCCCCATCGTTTTTGCCTACAATGGAGGCCCCGGTTCTTCTTCTTATTGGTTGCATATGGGGGTGATGGGGCCCAAAAGAATTGTGGTGGAAGATCCAAACTACAACCAAGCCGCTCCTTACCAATTGGTGAACAATGATTTTTCTATTCTGGATGTGGCCGATGTGGTCATGATGGATCCGGTAGGTACGGGATTGAGCGTGCCGATTGGAGATTCTAGAGGAGCCGATTTCTGGGGAGTGGATCAAGATATTCGAAGTATCAGCTTGTTTATTATGCAGTTTTTGAAGGAGCACGATCGTCTCAATTCTCCCAAATACATTTTGGGGGAGAGCTACGGTACTTTCCGAAATGCAGGGGTGATGAACTACTTGTTGGACAAGGGCTATGCATTGAATGGAGTCATTATGGTCTCTGCTGTGTTTGACCTGCGCACCCTATTTTTTGCCCCCCATGAAGATTTGCCTTACCTCGTGTATTTGCCTACGGTAGCCGCTACAAGTTGGTACCATAAAAAAGTAGCCAACCCAGGAAGCAATTTGCCAGACTTCGTGCAGCAAGTACGTGAATTCGTGGAAAAGGAATACGCTCCAGCTTTGTTTAAGGGGAACCAAATCACCGCTGCAGAGAAGACTTCTATAGCCAAGAAATTGGAAGGCTTTACCGGTATTAGCTCAGAGGTTTGGGAGCGTGCAGCACTGCGAATTACTCCAAATGAGTATTACCAAGAACTGCTTCGGGAGGAGGGGATGACGGTAGGTCGATTGGATTCTAGATACAAGGGAATCAACTTAGATCCCATGTCCATGTCCGCTTTTACCGATCCTCAAAGTGATGCCATTTCCCCAGCATACACCATGGGTTTCTTGGATTACTTTCATGGAAGTTTGGGCGTGAGCAAGGACTTGAGCTATGCGACTTCGGCCTATGCCAAGGAAGGATTTAAGTGGGATTGGAAGCACCAAGGAAATAATTTCTGGGGGGCAGATGCTGCGGTGACGACCTTACCGGATATGGGAGAGGCGTTAAGCAAGGATCCGCATGTGCAGGTCTTGATTATGAATGGTTACTACGATTTGGCCACGGTATTTCATGGGGTAGAGCATTCCATTTCCCATTTGGATTTACCAAAAAGTGCTACCGATAGGATCAAGATGACCTACTACGAGGCAGGTCACATGATGTACACCCATTTGCCGTCTGCAGCCCAATTCCGTCAAGATTTGAAGTCCTTTATCCAAAATACACTGAGGAAGTAAAACCAAATGAATAAAAAAAAAGGAGATCCAGATGGATCTCCTTTTTCTTTGTAAAAGCAGTTTGATTACATCATTCCGCCCATTCCTCCTCCGCCTCCCATAGGTGGCATGGCAGGAGTGTCTTCCTTCACGTCGGCAACTACACATTCGGTAGTCAACAACAACGCGGCGATGGAAGCTGCATTTTCTAAAGCCAAGCGAGTCACTTTGGTAGGGTCAATTACACCCACCTTGAATAGGTCTTCGTACTTGTCTGTACGAGCATTGTAGCCGTAATTTCCTTTGTTTTCTCGGATTTTATTGACCACAACGGAAGGTTCGCCACCAGCATTGCTAACGATGGTTCTCAATGGAGATTCAATGGCCACGCGAACGATGTTGATGCCGGTATCTTGGTCTTCGTTGCTGCCCTTTAGGCTATCAAGGGCTGAAGCTGCTCTTACCAAAGCCACTCCACCACCTACTACGACACCTTCTTGAACGGCTGCTCTAGTGGCGTGCAAGGCGTCATCTACACGGTCCTTTTTCTCTTTCATCTCTACTTCGGTAGCAGCACCAATATAGAGGATGGCTACACCGCCAGAAAGTTTAGCAAGTCTTTCTTGCAATTTCTCTCTGTCGTAGTCAGAAGTTGTTTTTTCAATTTGCGCTTTGATTTCAGCGATTCTACCTTTGATCGCTTTTGCATCTCCAGCACCATTGACTACCGTGGTATTGTCCTTGTCAATATTGATTTTCTCAGCTCTTCCAAGCATGTCAGGTGTTGCATTTTCAAGTTTAAATCCACGCTCTTCAGAGATTACTGTACCTCCAGTAAGGATAGCTATGTCTTCCAACATGGCTTTTCTTCTATCTCCGAAGCCAGGAGCCTTTACTGCAGCTACTTTCAAGGCACCTCTGATTTTGTTTACTACCAGGGTAGCAAGCGCTTCTCCATCCACATCTTCTGCGATGATCAAAAGTGGCTTTCCGGATTGTGCTACGGGCTCAAGCACAGGAAGCAATTCCTTCATGGAAGAAATTTTCTTATCGTAGATCAGGATGTAAGGATGATCCAATTCTACTTCCATTTTCTCCGTGTTGGTCACGAAGTAAGGAGAGAGGTATCCTCTGTCAAACTGCATTCCTTCTACGGTTTTCACTTCGGTTTCTGTTCCCTTAGCTTCTTCTACGGTGATTACTCCGTCTTTACCTACCTTGTCCATGGCATCTGCAATCATTTTTCCGATTTCCTCGTCGTTGTTTGCAGATACGGTAGCTACTTGGGCAATTTCTTTTGAGGTGGAGATAGGCTTAGAATTTGACTTCAATTCAGCAACTACAGCAGCTACTGCTTTATCAATACCTCTTTTGAGGTCCATTGGATTAGCACCTGCTGCTACGTTTTTGATTCCTACATTGAAGATCGCTTGAGCCAATACAGTAGCCGTGGTAGTTCCATCTCCTGCTTGGTCTGCGGTTTTGGAAGCTACTTCCTTCACCAATTGTGCACCCATGTTTTCAATGGGTTCTTTCAATTCTATTTCTTTAGCGACAGAAACCCCGTCTTTGGTAATGGTTGGGGCACCGAATTTCTTGTCGATGATGACGTTTCGTCCTTTTGGACCTAAAGTTACTTTTACTGCGTCAGCTAAGGCATCTACGCCTTTCTTCAGTTGATCTCTGGCGCTGGTGTCGAAAAACAGTTGTTTAGCCATTTTTTTATTTAAATTTTCAGTGAATGTTTAACAAAAATTATAGGACTGCGAAAATGTCAGACTCTCTCATGATGAGGTAATCTTTTCCATCAACGCTCAACTCAGTGCCGGAATATTTTCCGTATAACACCGTGTCTCCAACTTTTACCGTCAATGGTTCATCTTTTTTTCCGTTGCCTACTGCGATGACAGTACCTTTTTGAGGTTTTTCCTTGGCAGTGTCCGGAATGTAAAGCCCGGAGGCAGTTTTTTCTTCTGCAGCGGCTGGTTGTACCAACACTCGGTCTGCAAGAGGTTTGATGTTCACTTTTGACATAGATATAAAATGTTTAGGGTTTAATTAATTTTATGAACTACCTCAAGCACTTCCTGTGCCAAGGCCTTTACTTTTTTAAATGCTGACAAATCGGCGTAAAATCTTTGGAATTGAACAAATACACTGAAATTTTTTCCCAAATAAACCTGTCAAAATTACTTTTTTTGTCCCGAGTGACAGCTACCTACAAAAATAAAAAAGGCCTTGTTGGTTTCCCCAGCAAGGCCCAAATGGTTTTTTTACAAATTTTATTTGGTAGGGGTGGTGTCTCCTTGGGTACCTCCTGATGCAGGAAGTTGAGTTTCAGTTCCACCAACTGCAGGAGCTACACCCTGCTGTTTGGCAGCCTCTCTATTCACAGAGGTTGACTGATTTACTTGGCTGCTTGAATAAAAAATGGAGAAAACCAAGGCAAGTACCATGATAGACACAGCTAAAATCCAAGTAGCTTTTTCCAACACATTTCCAGTTCGGGTCACTCCCATAATTTGGGAAGCACTGCCTCCAAAAGCGGCACCCGCACCACCTTTTGAGTTCTGACCAAGGATTACCAAGATGAGTAAAACTGCCAAAACCAAAATTATACTGATTATTACCGTAGACATAGGAAATGATTTAAGCTTTTATTTTTTGAATTAAGTCCGCAAAGTAAGCCCTTTTCTGTGGAAACTTCAAAGCAAGCTTGGTATAAATTTCAATTGCCATATCTTTTTTCCCTTGCTTGAGTAGGAGTTTTGCAAAAGTTTCAGATATCGTTTGGTCATTTAAACGGGTACTTGAGGCGGCTAAATTTTCTGTTTGTTGAATGGCTTCAATCTCTTTTAAAGTAGCCACCTTAATCTCTTTCTTACTAAATGCTTTAATTAAATCAATTTGCTCCTGTTTCTTGGAATCAAGAATTTCTTTTTTTTCTTTTCTTTTAATGCTTTCTATCAAATCATCCTGGGGTAACTTTCTCTTTTTCGGCTTCTCTTGAGATTGGATTGGGTCCTTCTGGCCTAGGTTTGGGGAGAGAGAAGAAGTCGATTCAGTGGAATTGTTTGAGGGAGGTTCTTGAAAACCATTCTTAATGAAAGAGGATTGAGTACTATCATCAATCCATTTCTTTAACTTAGGCCGATTGGTACTGGTGAGGGCTGCCATGCTGAGCGAGGCACTATTTTCCTCCTTATTCTTTTTTTCATGTAAAGCCATTAATGCATGGGGAAGATGGAAAAAAGGGAAGTTTTTTTGCAACTTTTTAAGTTGCATGAGTTCTTCCATTCCCAAGGAATGGGTCTTCGATATAAGTTCTAAAAACTGGATTGAGTTCACGCGTAATGGAATTACTCTGAAAGATAATCAAATTACCAGTTGGCCACCGTTGCTGTAAAAATATCTTGAATGATAATTTCAAAAATATCTTCTACCAATTGATTTTCTACGTCAAGAAGAGTCACTGTACGGGGATCGTAATCCTTGAAAAACGTAAAAGTCTGTTTTAGATTTTCTTCTTCATTGGTCAGGTTGACGTATTCTACTTCTACCGCAATGGTGAGCCTCATTTGTCCAGCCCTATCGGGTAGATTCGGATTGCCGCTCGAGACTACGGCTTGTGGAGATAAGGAATAGCGAACAATGGACCCGGAAAATTGAAGATCTCCGTTATTTTTGATTAGTTCAAGTTGGGTATTTCGTTGGTAGTATTCTTTTAATGCTTCGGTAAATCGTTGCTCCATGTTGGCTGGTCCACTACCAGAATCATTGAAAAAATTCTCTACTGAAAATGACTTCACCACCTCGTAGTTGATATTGGTACCTGTAAAACTGTACTTTACAGAACATGACATCATGGCGAATGCCAAAATTAGGAGAGTGACGATCGACCTACTCAATATCATATTGTTTGATTTTTCTGTACAAGGTTCTTTCTGAAATGCCTAAATCTTGAGCAGCATACTTTCTTTTGTTGCTATGCTTCTGTAAGGCTTTTAAAATCATTTCCTTTTCTTTTCTTTCCAAAGACAAGGAAGTATCGTCTTCTTCATGCAAGATATCTTCTATGATATCCTCCTCATAGCCCTCCTCTACGGGTTCTTCCTTTTTGGTGCTTTCAATTCTCAGTGGCATAGAGAAATGGGAGGTAGTTTCAGAGGTTTCCTTCGCTAGAGTAGTGGTTTCAATATCTTCAAAAAGCCCTTGATGCTTTTGCATGATGGTGGGATGTATTCCCCCATTTTGGTAGGACTCTAGGATCAATTTTTTCAATTCATTCATATCCTTTTTCATATCAAAAAGGACCTTGTAAAGAATGTCCCGTTCGGAGAAATCCATGGAATCCGCTGTTCCAGTAGCCAAGGTGATGGGTAGTCTTGCACCTACTTCGGGTAGGTATTTGGTCAAGGTAAGTGCATTTACTTCGCGCTGCTCTTCTAACAAAGACACTTGTTCGGCAATGTTTTTGAGTTGGCGAATATTGCCTGGGAAAGGATAACGCTGAAGAAGCGCTTGAGCTTCAGCGTCTAAAGTGATTGGTTTTACGTGGTACTTTTCAGAAAAATCAGAGGTAAACTTTCTAAACAACAAGACCATGTCCTCCCCACGTTCGCGAAGCGGAGGAACAAAAATCGGAACGGTATTGAGGCGGTAATAAAGGTCCTCTCTAAACTTTCCTTTTTCTACCGCTTTGATCAAGTTGACATTGGTGGCGGTAATGACCCGCACGTTAGTTTTTTGAACTTTGGATGATCCAACTTTGATAAATTCCCCATTTTCCAAAACCCTAAGCAAGCGAGCCTGAGTGCCCAAGGGCATTTCTCCGATTTCATCTAGGAAAATAGAGCCTCCGTCGGTGACTTCGAAATATCCTTTTCGGGCTTCATGCGCTCCTGTAAATGAGCCTTTTTCGTGACCAAATAATTCTGAGTCAATGGTACCTTCAGGAATAGCCCCGCAGTTGATGGCAATGAATTTTCCGTGTTTACGTAAGGAAAGGGAGTGGATTATTTTTGAAAAACTTTCTTTACCACTTCCACTTTCTCCCGTGATCAAAACCGTCATCTCTGTTGGCGCGGCCTGCATGGCTACCTGAATGGCATGAGAAAGCAAAGGGCTATTTCCTATGATACCAAAACGCTGCTTGACGGCTTGAATTTCTGCTGCAGTAATCATGTAAGGGAAGGATTGATTTCTACTACTTCTCCGAAGAGGGTTCCCGAAGTACAATCGGTGATTTTAACACGTACATAATCTCCTAAGGCCAATCCTTTGCCCGGCATTACCACCACCTTATTGGCAGAATTTCTTCCCTTAAGCTCATCTTCAGATTTTTTTGAAACTCCGTCGATAAGGATGACTTGGGTTTTTCCCAAATCTTGACGATTTCGAAGAAGTGACAAATGGGTTTGCTTCTCGATAATTTCGGCAAGCCTTCTTTTTTTAATTTCTAAAGGAATATCATCTGCATATTTTTTGGCTGCCAAGGTTCCAGGCCGTTCTGAATAGTAAAACATGTAGGAAAAGTCATACTGCACTTTATCCATCAGACTCAAGGTATCTTGGTGTTCTTCTTCGGTTTCTGTGCAGAATCCCGCAATCATGTCAGAAGATATTCCACAATCCTCTCCCACAATCTCACGGATAGCTTTTACTCGATCCAAATACCAATCCCTATCGTAAGTTCGATTCATTAATTCCAAAATCCTGCTATTTCCCGATTGTACCGGTAAGTGGATGTACTTGCAAATGTTGTCATATGCTTGAATGGTATGCAACACCTCATCGGTAATGTCTTTGGGATGGGAGGTGGAGAATCTGACCCGAAGAGAGGGGCTTACCTGGGCTACCATTTCTAAGAGCTGAGCAAAGTTGATCACCTTGCTGACCTCATTTTCCTTTTTGGATAATCTAGCCTTGTTGTTTTCTTCTGGAGACCATTTGTAAGAATCTACATTTTGTCCCAATAAGGTTACTTCTTTGTATCCATTTTCCACCAAAGCTTTGGCTTCTGCTACAATGGAATGAGGGTCTCGACTTCGCTCTCGTCCTCGGGTAAAAGGGACCACACAAAAAGAACACATGTTGTCACAGCCCCGCATGATGGAGATAAATGCTGACACCCCATTGGAATTAAGTCTTACGGGGGAAATATCTGCGTAAGTCTCCTCTCTAGACAAAAAGGTATTGATGGCTTTCAGCCCTTCTTCGGCAGTGGCAACGAGCTGAGGGAGCTCTCGGTAGGCATCGGGTCCAACGACCAAGTCAACGATTTTTTCTTCTTCCAGTAATTTTTCTTTTAGGCGCTCGGCCATACATCCCAACACTCCGATGGTCATGTCTGGCTTATGCTTTTTTATGCCATTGAAATGAACAAGCCTGTTTCTCACGGTTTGCTCTGCTTTTTCACGAATAGAACAGGTATTGAGAAAAACTACATCTGCTGTAGAGACATCTGAAGTGGTATCGTAACCGTTTTCTTTCATGATGGAAGCCACTATTTCAGAATCCGAAAAATTCATTTGACAGCCGTAGCTTTCGATGTAGACTTTTTTCGCTTTTCCAGTACTCAGCTCGGGAGTAGTCTTGAAGTCACAAGCCTGAGCTTCTTCTGCTGAAATAAGGTCAATATCTTTGATAAGTTCCATGGGAAATAGGAAACGCTAGCTGAGAATTTATTACTGGGCTTACGCATGAGCCACAGGAAAGTTGCTTTAGGGACTCATGTTTGGAAGGCAAATTTAATACAATTCGGACAAAATGGCAGGATAAAGGAGTAAAATTCACACTAGGGTGAGAGGTAAGCGTAGCTGTATATTTTACCATGCTAAAAAAAAAGGCTGTACCCAAAGAAGCACAGCCTTTAATTGAAGACTTTGTTTTACCTAAGTAAACACACAAAAATCCAAGGTTAGATTACTTTGCATTAATATCTAAAACCAAAGAAACGGTATTGTAGATGAATTGATCCTTGGCTTTGTCTACTGCGGAGGCCTCATTGCCATAGCTGAGGTTCCAAGCTGTTCTATCGATGTTAAATCCGGCTTTGGCGCTTACGACTCCTCCAGCAATACTTACAGAAGCAGGAAATTTTATATTTTTTGTGGTACCACGAAGAGTCAAATTTCCACTGATCCAATGGCTTGGGTTTGCTGGAGCAAGAGAGCTATCGGAAGCAGGGGTATTTGCAGAGTTAAATTCTTGCTTGTCCATCACCTTATCTGTAGCAGCATATGGAATTACTTCAGTGATTTCAAAACTTGCGGTAGGGTGATTTGCTGCATCAAAGAAATCGGGCGACTGCAAGTGACCATACAGTTTGCCATAATCTTCTGAACCTTGAGCTAGATCCTCAATGTTTAACCCTACTACATCGAAGGTAAAGCTTCCTCCGGTGATGGTATCATTAGCAACGGTAAGGAATCCTGAACTTACTGGTATTTTTCCAACATGTTTTCCAGTGGGCTTGTATCCAGTCCAGGAAATGGCAGTGTTGTTAGGATCTACATTTAGGGTATCTCCCGCTCCGGCTAGTGCAGTTTGTGCCTCTGAAGTTTCTAAGGAATCTCCTGGCTTATTGCAGGCCGCTAATCCTAAAATGAGCAAAAGGAAGAACGAATACTTGGTCATGGTGTTCATAAAACTATTTTTAAGGGGTTAAAAATTACATGTATATACATTTAACCAAATTTTCAAAAAAGAGTTCCAGGATGCGCAACTTTTTTTTATACCTTAGAAAATCGAATAACTAACCTCCGCTCATGGCTTGTATTTTAAAGGTAAATGGCATCGCTCCTGTCTTTGGAGACAATTGTTGGTTGGCACCCAACGCCACCGTAGTGGGGGATGTACACCTGGGCAAGAACTGTACGGTCTGGTTTAATGCGGTGATTCGAGGGGACGTGCATGAAATTCGAATTGGGGACGATACCAACATTCAAGATGGCGCCATTATTCATTGTACCTACCAGAAGGCGGCCACGTATATAGGCAATCAAGTGTCTATAGCACACAATGCCATAGTGCACGGTTGTACGATACATGATCGCGTATTGATCGGGATGGGGGCCATCGTCATGGATGGTGCCATAATTCACTCCAACTCGGTAATCGCGGCAGGAGCAGTGGTATTGGCAGGCACCATAGTGGAGGAGGGCTCCATCTATGCAGGGATACCTGCCAAAAAAGTCAAAGCTATTGGAGAAAATATGGAGGAAGTCATCTTGAGAACTGCCAAGAACTATCCTAAGTATGCGATTTGGTTCGAAAAAAAGCCTTGATTAAAAATGGTTGATTAACCCTTTATTGCTTCCAAGCACTTGGATTTTTTCTCCATTCTGCCAAAGAGCTTAAGGTGGCTTCGTCGATGTATTTTTTTTCAAGGGCCTTAGGCAAAAGGGAATGGTAATCACTCAGGCATACTAAGGGAATTCCTGCATCTTGAAAATTTTTATCTGCAAGATCAAAACCATAGGAAAAAATGGCAAGCATTCCCAAGACTTCTACTCCTGCTTGCCTCAAATCTTCAACTGCTTTGAGGGAGCTTCCGCCGGTGGAAATAAGGTCTTCGATGACCACTACTTTTTGATTAGGGACTACTTTTCCCTCAATCATATTTTCCATTCCGTGTCCTTTGGGCTTTGATCTCACATACATAAAAGGCAATTCCAGTTCATCGGCCAGCAATGCCCCTTGGGGAATCCCAGCAGTGGCTACTCCCGCAATGGCTTCTACCTTTGGAAAATGTTTTTTAATAGCCAATACCAACTTATCTTTAATAAACTTCCTGATTTTTGGATAGGATAGTGCGAGTCTATTGTCACAGTAAATGGGAGATTTCCATCCTGAAGCCCAAGTAAATGGTTTTTCAGGTTGTAGACGAATGGCCTCAATCTCTAGAAGTTTTTCTGCAACTTCAGCTGCTGTTGTTTGGTTGAAAATATCCATGGCATAAAATTAAGGGTTTCCCCAAGTTTCATTGGAAGTTTTTATTTTTTTTCCTTAGTTGCCAAAAAACCAAATGCTAGATCTTCAATTCTTTTTTCAGCAAAGACCTCTGATTGAAATTTCCTAAACCCATGATACATTTTTGGTCAAGCCCTGTTCGCTCAATTGTTTCTCCATGAAGATTTTTGTAAACGATAAGCCGTTAGAAATTCTATCTTTTGAAGAGCGACCAAGCAGGTCCTTTTCAAAAATTTATAGCCATCTGGATGAATTTCCAGAGGAGGTAGAATGGGAGGGAGATGTACTTTTTGAAGAGCCCACCCCCGATGTAGTTATTCGATTGCTGTATTTGATGCGTACCCGAAAAATGAAACGACTGGGTTCAGTGACGCTTTTGAGTAGGGACAAAAAGCTATTGAAGAAATTTGTAAAAAGTAGGTTTTTAATCATCAAAGCGGCAGGAGGGGTGGTGGCTAAAAAACAAAAAGTTCTGCTCATCCATAGACTTGGAAAGTGGGATTTTCCAAAAGGCAAATTGGATAAAGGTGAAAGCCCAGAAACCTGCGCCAAAAGAGAAGTAGAGGAAGAATGCAGCATTCGGGTCAAGGTGATGGAACATTTTTGTACCACCTGGCATACGTATACGCAAAACAGAAGATCTATCCTAAAAAAAACGTATTGGTATACCATGCATTGCGCCAATGATGCCGCTATGAAACCTCAGGAAGAAGAAGGAATAAAGGATATTCAATGGTTTACTGCTGAGAATGCTCAAGATGCCTTAATGGATTCTTACCCCTCCATGAGGTACCTATATACTCGTTATCAGGAACTTGTGGATTCCAATTAAAGAGTGTAGGGAATAAATTCGCTCACGTCTCCACCGTATTTATGTACTTCCCGGATTACGGTAGAGCTGATAGATGCATATTGTGGAGAAGTAATGAGTAGGACCGTATCCAAATTGCTATTCAGGTACCGATTCATTTGGCTTATGGTATTTTCGTATTCGAAGTCGGTAGTATTGCGAAGTCCTCTAATTAAAAATTGAGCCCCATATTTTTTGGCCAGGGTAGAGGTAAGTTCATTGTATACCACCACAGACACTCTAGGCATATCCACGTATACGCTTTCGATTTTACCAACCATAAAATCAATTTCAAAGTATCTATTTTTTTTTGTGGAATTATAGCCGATTCCAACAATCACCTCATCAAAAAGTTCTAAGCTTCTCATCACGATGTCGTGATGTCCTTTGGTAAAGGGGTCAAAAGTCCCAGGGAAGATGGCTATTTTTTTCATGACCTAAAGGTATTGCCAGTATGCCTCAAAAATGGGGGGTAAATTCTTTTTTACAAAACCTGCAGCAAAATTTTGATTGGCAGCTGGGTCCAACAACCTGACGTGTCCAAGATATTCTTTTGCCCAAGATTCGCTGATTCCTAAAGACTCGCTTGATCCAATAAAAGTGATCCTAGCATGATTTCTATCGTGTTGCAGCGTATGCAGGCCGATCAAAATATATTTCAAGACTTCTTCTTTTGACTCTACTTCAAATTGATTGAATACAACCAATTCTTGATCCGTAAATCCTGCCAGATACAGGTGCTTACCAAATAAATTTACCCAAATTTCTTGGCCGATTAAATTGAATCGCTCTTTAAACAAATAGGAGAGAAAGGAACTTGCGCCATGGTAAATAGAAAGCTCAGTAAATTTTTCTGCCAGCTGTGCATGCAATTTTTGCGAGATAAAGCTTACCAGTTGGATATTATTGCTGTCTACTCCGGTTGAAAAAAAATAAGGATTTTTAGGAAGATCGCTTAACTCATGAAAATAGGCCAGCTCCTTTCCTTGTTGAAATACTACTCCTGGAATGAGGAGAAATTCCTTTTGATGCAAGAAAGCTCTTACGGGTACATCCTGCTTAGTCAAAGAATCAGAAGCTAAGAGTGGCCCTAATCCATTCCAGTCTTTTACCGAGTAGTGGTGTATGCAGAGGATAGTTTGGTTTTTGTCTTTGGCAAAGACCATTAAAAAATCTGGATAAATAAAAAGTGATAAGCCTGCTACCTGTTCTAAAGCAAACTTATCACTTGAGAATACCTTTGGGTTATTTTCCAATTCAGAGGCTGTTATTTCCAGTTACCTTCTGTGGAAGCATCTGTTCTTGAACCTACTCGTAAGGCTTTATCGTTTCCATTCTCATCTTTTATGCGTCTCTCAGGATTGATAGGAGAAGGATCTTTAATTTCGAACACATTTACTTTGTATCCTCCTGTTTTTTCAATTTTGTCGGCAAAAAACTCGAATCTCTTCCCGCCGGATCCTGGAACTACAGGAAGCAAGTCGATATTGAAATCAGGATACTTTTGAGTATTGAATAGGGAATCCATCACAGATACTGAACCCAGGGTATCGAAACGAACGGAAATTTCTTCTGCACCATAATCTAACAATTTGGTGGTTTCTGTTCTTTGAACAATCCAGATAGTACCGGTTTCAATAAAGGTTCTCAAGGAATCCCAGGTTCCTGCGTATTTTCCATTAGAAGCCTGGAAGGCCAATTGTGCATCGCGAAGCATTTCTAATTTTTCTATGGTAGCTGCTTCCAGCAAAGCAATTCTTTTTTCTTGCTCAACGACATCATCTACACCTTTCCAAAGAAGGTAGCCGAGAAATGCAGAAATCGCGAAGAATACTACTGAGAGAACTTTTGTGAGATTCATTTTTAGTGAGATTTAGAAATCTAAATAAAGGTTGATGGTTTTAAAATCGTGCTATTTTATAGAATTATTTTCAAAATTAAAATATCCTTTATACAATACTAATTCTGAAACTGATTTAATTCCAAGAAAAATCTGATGGAAGGAATTTTTTTCTAAAGAATGTATTTCTTTAAGCGTCATCCATTTGATTTCTTTGATAATCTGACTTTCTGAAGGAAGTTCTGGATCTATTCCCAAACTTACCTTTCCCTCCATTTTTTTAACCGAATAAAAGCATTCTAAGGCATGCAAAGGAGGAGAGAGGTATTCATTCAGACCTAAAAAACGAATAGGTTCAATGCTTAGCCCTGTTTCCTCTAAAAACTCCCTTTTAAGGTTGTCCTCTAAAGAACTACCATAGGACATTCCACCTCCCGGGGTAGACCAAAAAAAACTAGATGCGCTCATTTGATGTTTGATAAGAAGAATTTTGTCGTCTTCAATCAAAATTCCATTTACGCGAACGCGCAGCCTATTTCCAAATTTAGATTCGATTTCCTTGCGGATCTTGTCTTCTGACATCTACCTTAGCTTATGCATGGATAAAAATACTCAAGTCCTTCCAACTCCTTCCGATTTATTGAGGAAAAATTTCCCTTTTTCTCCGACCGGTGGACAAGAGCAGTTTTTCCTGAAAATGGATAAGTTTTTCAGAAAACCGGTAGAGGAAAATCCTGTTTTTATTCTGAAGGGATATGCAGGTACGGGAAAAACATCTCTCCTTTCTGCCTTGGTTAAAATAATTCCAAAATTGGAAATGCGGGCTTTACTTTTGGCTCCTACGGGAAGAGCGGCAAAAGTGATGAGCACGTATTCTGGACGCTCCTCATACACCATTCACAAAATCATTTACAAACCCAAGGGAGATCCTAGTACCATGGGAGGGGGGTTTACGCTACAAAAAAATTACTACAAAGACACTCTTTTCATTGTGGATGAATCCTCCATGTTGGCAGATGAGGGAGGGATGTCAGGCAATTTGCTATGGGATTTGATCACTTTTACTTTTTCTGGGCATGGCAATAGGTTGTTGCTGGTAGGAGACACGGCCCAATTGCCTCCAGTAGGCAGCAGCAGTAGTCCAGCGCTAGATCCAGCCTATTTACAAAGACAATATCGACTGGAGGCAGACCACATAGAACTTACCGAAGTGATGCGACAGCGGCTTACTTCAGGAATACTATTCAATGCTACAGCGCTGAGGCATCAATTGAATCAACCCCAGCCTCTGATCAAAATTCAAACTCAAAATTTTACCGACACCTACAAAATGACTTCTGAGCGCTTGGAAGACGGGCTTAGGTATGCGTACGATAAATACGGGATCGAAGGTACGTGCATCATTACGCGCTCCAACAAAGCTGCCGTCAACTACAATCTTTATATCCGACGCAGCATTCACTTTTATGAAGATGAACTTGCTGCAGGAGATTTGCTCATGATTGTGAAAAATAATTATACCTACATGGTCGATTCAGACAAGGTGAATTTTTTAGCCAATGGAGATTTGGTGGAAGTTATGAAGATTCGAAATTTAGAAAAAAGGTATGATTTACGTTTTGCCACTCTTGAATTGCGGCTTTTAGACTATCCTGAAGAGCCTTATTTTGAGGCTAAGGTTCTTTTAGAGACGCTCTATTCCTCAGGGCCCTCTTTATCTAGAGAACA
>Ga0315906_10003570_pt1 | contig 20635 bp, 14 predicted proteins | sample LakEriMetagenome_4_FD_203526 | JGI IMG/M metagenome (GOLD analysis project Ga0315906, IMG submission 203526) | Freshwater fungal communities from buoy surface, Lake Erie, Ohio, United States - Buoy 2 MA122 | ecosystem: Environmental > Aquatic > Freshwater > Lake > Lake biofilm | place: USA...
TTACCAGGAGCGATTCTGGATCCAGCTCGTGCGCTATCTCTCCCGGGCTGGACTCTCGGCGGCGAGCGGCGGTGCGCAACTGTCAGTCGAACCCACCACGATCACGGTCGGCCAAGCTGCCACGATCCGGCTCGATGTGAAGGATGAACTCATCCAGCGTCGGCTTCCTGATGCCATCGACGCTGTCGTTTCGCGTTCGACTCAACGCGAGGACATGATCCGCCTGTCGACCGATGCGGCAACCAAGGGATCGCTAGTGGTGGGTCTGGCAGGTGTCTGGCAACCTCGCCAGGCTGGAGAACATGAGATCACGGTCACGGACGCTGCCTTGGGCGGCACGTTGACCGCACGCGTTCGCGTGATCGAACCCGATGACGAGTTTGACCGACCCGAGACCGATCACACCACCTTGGAATCCCTCTGTGCATCCACAGGCGGCCGCTTGCTCACCGCTGCCGACCTGGCCAACTTGGCGACCGTCATTCCTGATCGATCCACGTTCACAGAGCGCATCGAGCGCGTGCCGGTGTGGTCGAGTCCGCTTGCACTGATCCTGCTCGTCGTGCTGTGTGGTCTGGAATGGTCGATTCGAAGGGTGGTGCGGCTTGCTTGATCCGCGCCAGATGATCGATCGCGTGATCACGCGCGCACGGTTCGCACTCGCGATCGCCCTGCTCTCACGTGTGGTGCGCAACGCACTCATCGTGCTCGCGGTCCTGGTGGCCCTTGACTGGGTCTTCCGGTTGCCGGTCGGGTTCAGGATCGTGCAAGGGGGCACGGCGGGCCTGGCCCTGGTGGCCTTTGCCATGATCGGTGTGTTGCGGATCCTCGCGTTCAAGCCAGGCCGGATCGATGTTGCCTTGCGCATCGAGCGCAGTCGCCCGGAACTTCGCAACCGACTCGCAGCGTTGCTCGAGTTCGAGGCGCAACCCAAGGACGAGCGCACCGAGCTGCTGGATCTTGGCCTGCCCGTGTTGCGGGAAGAGGTCGACCGGGCGATGCAGGGTCTCGATCCGGCATCGATCACGTCGATGCGTTCGGCAACGCGCCCGGCGCGGCAACTGGCGCTGGTCGTGGTGCTGTGGGCTGGAGCCCTCGCGGCGCTTCCATCGATCGTCGGCGTCGGCATCGTTCGGGCCGTGGCTCCGTGGAGCGACGCGCAGTGGCCGAGCCTCACCGAGGTCGCGGATCACACGGATCGATCGGTGGTGGCCACGGGAACATCGTTCCTATGGAAGGCTGAGCTCGTCCGCGGGAATCCATCGCGCGAGCGCGTGAAGGTCGAGTTCAGGATCAAGACCAACACGTGGGGTTCATGGCAATCCGGCTGGCTGGGCAAGTCAGACGGATCAACGTTCGATCGCATGCAGGATGTCCCTGTTGATGCACGGGAGATCGAGTACCGATTCACGACGTCCGATGCAGCCACCACCACGGCCTCCATCCGGTGTGTCCAGGCACCGACCGTCGTCCGTGCGAATCTTCGCATCACGCCTCCGACCTACCTGACAGGTCGTGGACCTTCGACGATCGATCTTCTTCCTGCAGGATCGTCACCCATTCGTTTCCATGAGTGCGTCGAAGGCAGCACCATCGAGCTTGAACTCGCCTTCTCGCGGCCGGTCATGGTGCCGGTCATGGGGCCAGCCAAGGAGGGCGGATCACCAGACATCGCCGCGGCACTTGGACTCGACGCACCATGCGAGACATGCTCGATCACGACCACACCGTCTTCATGGACGGCATCAATGGACCTGGTCGAGGATCGAGCGATCTCCATCACGGCCAGCGACGAGGACGGCGTGGCGATGATCGAGCCGTTCGCGCTGCGGTTGGTGGCGCTCCGTGACCAACCACCCATTGCACAGCTGATCCAACCAGCAACAGACCAGACGGTGTTGCCGACCGCAAAGGTCCCCGCCACGTCCCATGCCGAGGATGACTTCAGCTTGGTGCGGGCGGCGATCGCGGCCCAACGCATCGCCGGCGTGGAGGCTGCACCGGAGCGGCTGCTCGTGGAGACAGCCGAGCGGTCGCTCGCCCAGGATCTGACGACGATCATCGATCTTGCCGAACTTGAGGCTGCTCCCGGCGACGTGGTGGTGGTGAGCGCGCTCGCCGAGGACGCGTACGAGCGCGACGGCGTCCGGCGTGAACCATCCCGAAGCGCTCCGCGGCGCTTGCGCGTGATTTCGAGCAGCGACTTCAGCGAGGAGATTGCCTCCGCCACGGCGGCGCTCCGCCAGGGCGTGCTCCGGCTTGAGGAACGACAGGCGGGTGCAGCGCAATCGACGGATCGACAGGCGGTCCAGCGCGACCAGGCTGAGATCGCCTCGCGCACCACCACGAGTTCGAGGCAGGCGCGCGCACTCGCCGATCGCGTACGCATGAACGAGGACCGCGAGACACCCACATCACGGCTCCTCGATGAGGCCGCCAACCTGCTCGATGAAGCCCGGTCCGAGGCATCGGCCGCCAGTGAGACCGCGACCGCGAGCGACCCAACGGACTGGCGCACACCCAAACTCACCGAGCAGCAGGAAGCGGCACAGGCCACCTTGGAAGCGGCAGCGCGACTGCTCGATCGCGACACCAAGAGCTGGGAGGCATCGCAGTCGCTGGCACGCGCAGCCGAGGCGATCCAGGCCAGCCAGGCCGAGCGCAAGGCGTTGGCGGAACAAGTGCAGGGCAAGTCGCGTGATGAATTGACCCCCGGTCAACGTGCAGCGCTCGATCGGATCGCACAACGCGATGCCGAGACGGCGCAGGCCTTGCGCGAGGCAGCGGAGTCGATCAAGGCACAAGGCGATGAGCTCGAGCAATCAGACCCGGCGCAGGCCGCGGCGATGCAGCAGGCCGCGGGCCGTGCCCAAGAGGAGGGCGTGGTCGGCAAGGTGGAGCAGTCAGGCGAAGAAACGCGCGACAACGCCATGCAGCAGGCACAGCGATCGGCCGAGCAGGCCCTCGAGTCGCTTGCACGCATGCAAGAGGACCTCGATGCAGCCCAACGGCTCGAGTCGACCGTGCTCAAGCGCATCGCCGAGGAACTTGCGGATCGACTCAAGCAACTGATTGCCGATGCCGAGGCATCGATGCAGTCGGTCGACGATCTTGGGGAAGACGACCCCCTGCCACCACAGGCGATCAGCGGTGATGTCGAGCGCTTGCGCCGCAACACCAACGCCGCGCTCGACGAAGCCATGCGCATGGAGCGACGGCTCGATGCCGTGATCAGGCTGATCACGCCCGCGATCGGTCACGAGGAGCAAGCATTGGTTCGTCTTGCAGCGCTCCAGGAACTCGCCGGTCGAGCCGACGTGAACCAGGCCATCGAGGCCGCACAACAGGACCTGCGCCGCGCGCTCGAAGCGACGCAGGCCGCCGCCAACGAAGCGAAGCAGGATGAACAACGCCAGGCCCAGCAGCGATTGGCCGACCAGTGCAAGGCGCTCGTGGCCCAAGAGACCGCCATCGTGCAAGGCGCCACGGAACTCGGCGAGCAAGCCGATGCTCGCCGTCGGCTCGTGGAGGGTCGCCGCCTCGCCCTCGCGCAGGACGAACTTGCCGAGGGCATCGGTGCACTGATGGCGGACGGCGAGGTTGCCAAGAGCGAGATCTTCGGCGAGGCGCTCTCGCAGGCAGGCGCCTCGAGCGCGCGCACTTCCGAGGCGTTCCGCCGATCAGGTGGACTGGCCGAGGCGACGGATGCGGCGCGCGACACGCTCGACACGCTGGCGGGACTCGCCAGTGCCCTGGCCGACAAGTCCAAGGAGAAGGACCGATTCGCCGAGGCACGCGATCAGGGCGATCAGCAGAACAATGCAACTGGTGGCGCCGGAGGTGGTGGCCAACAAGGCGGCATCCTGCCGATCGCGGAACTCAAGTTGCTGCGCGACCTGCAAGCCAAGCTCGGCCGACGCACTGTGCGCGCCTTGTCGGACGGCGGCGATCCATCGATCGTGCCGACCCTGCGACAAGCCCAGGAACGGCTCGAAGCCATGGCAGGTCGGCTTCGGGAAGCGATCATGCAGGCCGAGGGCGGAGCCCCGCGCATCACACCAGTCGATCCCAACGCCCAGGAACCTGAGGCCACACCATGAACCACCGGCCAACCTCCAGCGTGAAGCATGGCATGATGACCATCATGCGCGAAGGCCTCTGCGTGATGCTGCTCGCGGCCACGGCCGCCGCGCAAGACGCGCCGCCACAGGTCACCGAGCCGCCACGAGCGAAGACCCTTGATGAACTCCTCGGCATCAAAGGTGACGGTGACGGGTCGCAGGCTGCACAGGATGATGCACGCGCCCGGCTCGATCGTGATCTTGGCGAGCAGAAGCTGGCGGACACCTTCGAGCGCGCGATCGAAGGCATGCGCCGCTCGACGGAGTTGCTCGATCGATCGGCGGCGGCGGCCGACGTCACGCGGACGCAGGACGAGATCCTTGCCCGTCTCGATGCGATCATCGACGAGGCGTCGCGCCGCCAACAACAGCAACAACAATCGAGCTCGTCATCCAGCTCATCATCGAGCTCGAGTTCAGGCAAGCCCAAGCCCGGCCAGCAGAGCGCCTCGGGCCAGCAGTCGAACGAAGGCGAGGAACAGCGCCGCGCCAACGCACGCAACAATCGACAGGAACGAAACGGCAAGGATCGGCAAGGTGCCAGCTCTGGCGAGCAGCAAGGCGACGGCCCTGCCATGGAGGACCCGCTCGATCCGGACGCATTCCTGGCTGGTGAGGCTGAATGGGGCGCGCTTCCGCCGCGCGTGCGCGAACAGATGCGCCAAGGCATGCGTGAACGCATGAGCAGCGTCTACCGAACCTGGACCGAGCGCTACTACGAGCGCGTGGCCAAGGAGTCCAAGCCATGATGCCGGTCTTGCTCGTATCGGCCATGCTCGCACCCGCCGCGCTTGGCCAAGCACCGGTGGTGCAAGCGCCACCCGTGCAGGCCCAGGTTGGTGACGATGCCGGCGCCGAGAACCGCCCGATGGAGGGTGAAACCACGCCGGCCTGGCGCGCAAGCGTCGATCGTGGCCTTCGTGCCCTTGCAGGACTGCAGAACGATGACGGCTCGTTCGGTCGCGGCCGCTTCGGTCGGCACAGCGGCATCACGAGCCTATGCGCCTTGGCCCTCATGGCGGACGGTCACCTGCCTGGTCGTGGCGAGTACGGCGACCAGGTCTCGAAGGCACTCGAGTTCGTCCTGAGCAACGTGACCGAGAGCGGGTTGCTCTCGGCCGAGGCAACAGCGGGGCCGATGTATGGACACGGCTTCAGCACACTCTTCCTGGGCGAGATCTACGGCATGAATCCGCAGGACACGCGGGTCCGCGACACGCTCGTGCGCGCAGTGCAGCTCATCGTGGCCAGCCAGAATGCCGAGGGTGGCTGGCGCTACAACCCCGTGCCCAACGACGCAGATGTCAGCGTGACGATCTGCCAGGTCATGGCGCTCCGCAGTGCGCGCAACGCCGGGATCAAGGTGCCGCGCGAGACGATCGATGCGGCGATCAACTACATCCTGCGCTGCCAGAACGACGACGGAGGCTTCCGCTACATGACGGCGCTCGGACAGAGCGCGTGGCCTCGAAGCGCGGCGGGTGTGGCAAGCCTGTTCTATGCCGGCGTCTATGAAGGTGACTCGATCACGCGGGGTCTCTCGTACATCGCGCGCAGTGACGGCACCAACGCAGGCGGCCCGATGGGCACACCGCACTTCCACTACGGCGCCTACTACACCGCGCAGACCATGTACCTGGCCGGTGGATCGTGGTGGCGCGACTGGTGGCCGCAGGCGCGCGATGGATTCATGGCGACCCAGGAACGCGACGGCCTCTGGGTCGATCACCAGAATGGACCCGCCTACGCGACGGCGATGTCGCTCATCGTGATGCAGATGCCCAATCGCTACCTGCCGATCTTCCAGCGATGACGCGATTCACCATCAAGCTGATCATGGCGTGTTCCGTGGCAGCGACGCTCGTGCTGGCGTCGCATGCCGATGACGCTGATGAAGCGTCTGATCTTGTCCTCGGCACCACGATTCTGCTGCACCAAGATGGTTCGATCATCCGGATCCCTGAGCGCGATGCCCTGTCGGCGCCGTGGATCGGCACGGCATCAGGCGTCTCCATCGGCTCCGCGCAAGGATGTGCCCTCGCGTGGCCCTTGGCTGTGGCTCCACGCGCCATCAGCCAGGCGGTCTGGCTGTCGGATGGACAGTGCTTGCCTGGCGCCGTGGACCTAGGCGAGGCAGCAGAACCCGGCACGGTCCGATGGCGCGCCGGCCCGATGCTGCTGACGCTCCCCCTTTCGGCGCTTCGTGCGTGGACAGCGGTTGGTGTGGATGTTCCCACCGGCACGCTCGATGCCGATCGCATCACGCTGCGCAATGGCGACACCATCGATGGGCTCGTGACGGACTTTGGAACCACGGTCACGATCGATGTCGATGGTGCGACGAGGACGATTGACGATGAGCTCATTGCGAGCGTGCAGTTCGTTCAGACTGCCGATGCGCCTGCGACGAACAACCGCTTGCGTGTCTGGGTCGACGATGGTGCGATCATTGATGCCGATTCGATCGAGCGCGACGGCACGCTCCTGCGCCTGAAGGTCCCGGTGCCGTCCAGCGAGAAGATGTTCCAACTTCGCCTGCGCATCGACCAAGTGCTTGGGATGGCCACACCAGCACTGTCGCGTGAGGGACTCGCCGTCCGGATGCAAGGTGCGGCTCCGGGCGCGGCGCCCAACCCGGTCCCCAGCGGAGTTCCAAGCGCTCCGACCGGCACCACCACTCCACCTACGCCATCACCCGCACCATCGGCATGGTCGACGCTGCCTGGCATCATGCCGAGCCTCGAACTTGCCGGTCCGGGCCGGCTTGGCTCGATGCAGGCGCTGCTGCGCGGTCCTGGATCGTGGTCCATCCCGATCGCCGCAGATGGCGTGCTCGTCAGTCAGGTCCTCGTGCCTGACCGGGTTCGGACCTTGGCCGATCATGCGCTGGTGGTGCGGCAAGCTGGTGTGGAACTGGCCAGGATCGAAGCCCGTTCGGATGTTCGATCGATGCGTGTGGGGGTCAAGCCTGGCACCGTGGAGCTGGAGCTTGTCCCTGGCAAGGCGGGACCGGTTGGTTGCGTGATGGACCTTGCGGACCTTGTCTTCATCAAGGCTGCGCCGTAGACCGATCCAGGTCGCGCCACCCCTGTTCCCATCGTTTGATCGTCATGGTTCCACCAGTGACCGTGACGCGGATCGCACCATCGCGCGCCGTCACGCTGCGATCGGTCGAAGCATCGAGCCACGCCCATCGATCGCGTGCCAATCGCGCTGGCCCTGTGCTCTGGCCGATCCATGCGGGCTTCAGGTGCTCGATGAGCGAAGCCACCCCGGGCCGGAAGCTGCCGTGATGCGGGAGTTCCATCAACAGAGTGTGCCCTGGCGCGACGGCACCATCGATCACTGCACGCACGCGCCGAGATCCTTCTTCCTCGATGTCGCCGGTCAGCAACAAGGACGCACCGGGGGCATGGACCAGCCACACGAGGCTGGACTCGTTGCGGGGAAAGGGTGCCACGCCAACATGGGGATGCAGCGCCGACCACGACTCATCGACGAGCTTGAGCACATCGTGTGCTTCGATGGCCATCACCGTGCAACCCGCCTGCCATGCGCCTTCGAGCACGCGTTCCGACGGCGTCCCGGGACAGGCACCCTCCATCACACAAGGTGTGGTCACCACGCACTGCACTGGCAAGCGCTCAAAAACATCCACCAGCCCATTCAGGTGATCGAGATCCGCGTGCGAGAGCGAGACCAGGGTGAGCTTGCTGATGCCGAGCGCGCGCAATGCTGGCACGATCGTGCGTGCACCGACATCAGGCACATCGAGGCTCCCACCGTCGACCAAGGCCACAGTCTCACCATGCTCCACGATCCACGCCGAGCCGTTGCCGACATCGAGCACCGTGACGCGAAGGTCGAATCGCGCTGGCCAGGCCCACCACACCAGTGCGGCGAGGGGCGGTGCGAGCCACGAAGGAGTGAAGTGGGTTCGTTGCCTGAGGCGTGATCGTGGTGTGGTGCGCGATCGATGCATGGCCATGACCAGGCACGCCAAGGCCCCGACACACGCCAAGCCATGGATGGGTTCGACACTCCATGCAGCGCCTGTCCACATCGCGAGGATGTCGGCCAAGGTCGCGAAGGCAGCGGCACACCACGCCGCCGGGGCGACGATCCACGCGGCGATCGTGCTGCTGGCGGCGGCGAACAGCAGCGCGATGGTGCACAGCGTCACGATGGCGGCCGACAGCGGTGCCGCGACGATCGATCCCGGCACGACGAGCGGGGTGATCGAACCGAAGTGATGCATGACGATCGGCGTGCTGGCCAAGCACGCGATCGTGCCGACGATCAAGGCCGCCAACATCCCCTCGATGGTCGCTCGAAGCCGCGCTCGCAGCGATCCGGCGGGTGCACCCGAAGCCACCAGTCGATCAGCCCAGGTGTTCGCGATCCGTGGTGCACGGCTGGCCCATGCTGCCAGCGCCGCAGCCACGACGACGCTGAGCTGGAACCCGATGTCAAGGAGCGCCGATGGCGCACCGACCACGACGACGATCACGACGATCGACGCAGCATGCCAGGCGCGCATACCACGAGCGGCCCCGGCCATTCCTGATGCGAGCATGGCTGCCACAGCGGCACGATCCGCGCTGATGCCCGCAGAGGCACTGAGCATGAAGAGCACGGCACACCCGACCATCAGGATGGCCCTCAGCGTTCCTCGGCATGGCGTGAGTGTGAGCATCCGACCAGCGAGCGCGAGCAACAAGCCGACGTTGAACCCACTCAGCGCCAGGACATGCGTCATGCCGGTGACTTGGCAGTCGGCAGCGATGTCATCCATCGGCGCGCTGGTCGGCCCGAGTGTCATGGCGACGCAGAGCGCGGCATGCTCTGGTGCCATGCCAGAGACGATCGACCGCAGCTCATGGACGAGCTGGTGCTTCCATGACTCGATCGGTCGAGGCTCGTGGCCCACGCGCGTGACCAGGTCGTTGGACTCGATGAAGAGCGACCCAAGCACGAAGCGCGATCGGGCCCAGCGCGACATGTCGTACCCACCCGGATTGGTGGATGGTCGCATCGGCGAGATCCAACCCTTGACCACGACGCGATCACCGATGGCCAGATCGGTGTGTGCGCTGGCGATGCGCGCGTTGATCGTGGCGCGGTCAGGCCACGGTGCACCATCGACGCAACGGATCGAGCCAAGCGTGAAACGCACGGCACGCCGGTCGGCAGCGAGCGGTTCCATGAGCGGATCCGCCGCGCGCGATGGTTCGGGCGCGGCTACGACCGTGGCGGTCAGCGCAACGAGGGTCCGCGCATCCGGGTGGGTGATCCCGAGGGACTGCATGCAGGCTTGCCAGGAGCGGGCATCCTGCGTACCCAGCACAAGGCCCAGGCTGGCACATGTGGCCAGGAGCAGGATCATGACCTTGCGGGTGAGCGGCAACGAGACGACACACACCAACGTCACAGCGACGAGGACCGCCGCACACGCGGGCAAGGCTGCGCCCCATGCATCAAGGACAGGTGGAGCCAGCCACATCTGGTGGTCGGTGCCCAGCGCCACCATGGCAGCCGCCGCCAAGGAGACAGCACCCGCGGGCAGGACCACGGACGGCGAGATGCTGTGAACCCCGATCGGGGTGGTGTGGTCAGCCCATAGAGAGCTCGCACGCCCTGGCCAGGACATGCGCGCCGCCCCCCTGCTTCAAGGCACGCTGGGCCATGTCGAGCCCCTCACGCAGATCGCGCGCAGCGCCACCCACCCGCAGCGCCATGGCTGCATTCAGCGCCAGCATGTCGTGGCACGCATCCATACGCGTTCCATGCAGGAGCTGCGAGAGGACCTGAGCAGCCTGCTCCGCGCTGGTGGGTGCCAGGGTGAGTGGATCCACTGGATCGATGCCCAGTGCGGCTGGATCGACGACCCACTCGCGAATGCCATCGGGGCTCACTTCGACGACATCGGTGGGCGCACCGATCGAGATCTCATCGAGCCCATCGCGGCTGTGCAGGATGACGGCATGCTCGACACCGAGCCGCTCAAGCGCTTGCGCCATGGGATGCATGAACATGGGATGCCAGACGCCGATCATCTGCCGACGCGCCCCGGCGGGATTCGTCAGAGGCCCGACGAGGTTGAAGAGCGTGGGAAACGGCAACGCGCGACGGGCCGTGACGGCGTGCCGGGCCGCGGGGTGATGCTCGACCGCGAAGCAGAAGCAGAACCGGACCTGCTGGAGCATGGTGGCCTGCGCGAAACGCGAGCACGCGAGATGGAAGCCCAGTGCCTGCAACACTTCAGCGCTGCCACGACCTGTTCGGCTTCGGTTGCCATGCTTGGCTGAGTGCACACCGCAGGCCGCGGCCACCAGCGCAGCGCCGGTACTGGCGTTGAAGGACTTGGGCGTGCCGCCGGTGCCGGCCGTGTCGAGGATCGATTCGGGTGGCAGCCCGCTCTGCACCGTGCTCGAGACGGCGCGCATGGCCAGGGCTGCACCCACGATCTCATCGACCGATGGCGTTCGCGCGGCAAGCAGCAGCAGCAGTTCGGCGATCTCGACATCAGGGCAGCTGCCCTGCATGATGAGCGTGAAGGCTGCGTGTGCCTGGTCCTGGCTCAGGTCGCGGCCGGCGCGCAGGCGGTCGATGGGCTCGCGTAGCACAGTGGGTGCGCACGGCCCGAAGGGGTTGTCGTGGATGGGTGGCATGGCGGTCGCAGCGATCCTAACGATCGTGTCGGCACGGACTCCCAAACCCGCGAAAAATTCGGTGGGGTCAACGCGAGATGATCACGGCAGCGTGCTCTGTGCTCGCGCTCATCACATTGATCCTGACCTGGGCCCCAATCCGAAGCAGGTCAGGGACTTCTTCGACAGCCTTGGGCACGGCCCCGAGCAACCCGATGCCCCCCTCCACATGCTCCACCATGAACCATGAAGCCAACTTGGCTCCCACGACATGCTGGGCCCTCCACGAGCGAGCATGCTCGACACCCGACAGTCCGGGCCCTGATCCGGCCCACCACAAGGATCCGTCGGTACGGACGGCCAGGAAGCACGTTGATCGCGAGTCCGTCCCGGCCAAGGCTGCATCACGAACCATGACTCCTTGGACCATGCCAGTGATGCCTGTCTCATTCGAACCCCAGGAGAAGCACGCACCGGATCCAGTGATTGCGATCGCCGTCTTGTGTGCAATCACCACACGCTTGACGTCCGTGAGCGCGGGTGATGACTTCATTCCTCCATCTTCATGAGCCACGAGGCCGATGGTCCCGTCAAGACGAACCACGACGATCGAGCGCCTGCCACAGGCCACCGACTGCACCCCAGTCACCTCTTGGTCAGGATGGTCCATCGGTCCCCATGTCTGCAAGCGACCGTCCGCCAGCAAGGCAACTGCGCCATCAGACCGTGTAGCAACAGCGAGAACCCGATCGGTACCTGCTGAGAGATTGACAGGCACCGGCAGAGGTGGTGATCCTTCTGCACCGACACCGATCACACGACCGAGGTCGTCCACAGCCAGCGTCCATGTGGGACCACATGCGACGGATGAGTAGCGGCGATCCAGGGGCAAGTTGCACCGCCCATCATCGTTTCGGCCCCAGATCACCAATGAACCCAGCGGACCCATCGTCGTTGCCACGTGGGCGCGACCGGACGATGGTGGATCGGGCGATTCGCTTCTCGACAACAACCATGCCGTCCCGAGCATGGCACCAACCAACCCGGCTGCACCAAGGCGACGCCACGCAGAGGTTGGCGGAGGGTCGACTGGCGACTCCGAGATCCGAGCAAGACAGGTCTCCATCTGCCGTGCATCGACCAATCGACGTCGCACGTCGGGCTGCGTTGCCTGTGCGACCAGCTCTGCGAGCTCGATACGCCCTGCTGGTGACAGATCATCCCAGTGCGGCGTCGGATCAGGCGGCAGGTTGGGAGCGAATGCACCATCAACCACGGATTGCAGGGCTCGACGGAGCACATCCCTGTCGGGACTCTCGCGTACCCATCGAGGTCGACCGATCCAGAGTCGCTCAACGAGCAGTCCAAGAGCATGTACATCGGCTCGGCAATCCACTGGTTCAACCAGAAGCCCAGTTTGCTCGGGCGCCATCCATTCAGGCGTTCCGATGGGTGTGCCGGGCAGGGTGATTCCGTCGTCACCACCCGTCCCCTCGATACGGGCCAGGCCGAAGTCGAGGACCGTGACGACGGGTGTTCCAGCCTCGAAACGCACCAAGACATTGGATGGCTTCAGGTCCCTGTGCACCAACCCTCGCGCGTGGATCCGTGCGACGATGCCAGCGAGATCCGCCGCAATGCGCAGGCGATCACGCAACGGCATCGAGCGCCGATCGCAGGCAACCGTGATGGGCTCGCCGTCGACAAACTCCATCACGAGGTACGCCCTGCCGTCAGATGCGTGGCCCGCATCAAGAAGTGCCGCCACACCAGTCCCAGCCGCTCGAGCGAGTGCATCCCACTCCCTGAGAAAGCGCGCAAGTGGTTCCGGGCCAAGATGGTTCGCATCGAGCACCTTGACGGCAACAGTTCGGGAGACGGGACGACATTGCCTGGCTGACCAGACCGTCGAGTAGGCCCCACGCCCGATCACGGTGATCGGGTCAAGTCCCGGGATCGATGGAAAGTCGAGGGAACCACTCGCCATGGGCCGGAACATGATCCCACTGTCACCCGGTTCAGGGTGCGTGCTGGCGCCATCACGGTCTCGATCAGCAGCCGGCTTCACGAAGGAGGGCCTGGTCGAGAATCGATGCGAACGCGATCGGCGCGGTCGCAGCCAGTTCCGCAAGCATGAGATCGATCTCACGTCGGGGTTGGTTGGTCAGGAGCACACCATGTTGGCTCAGACCAACAGCCACAGCGAGCGCATAGGCCATCAACGCCTGGTTCCGCTCCTCGATCCGCGCGGCTGCTCCATAGAGCACGACGGCACGGGATCGGATGCGGTCGAGCATCTCGCAGTCGAGCTCGATCAGCCACCCGATGACGTCCGCAGTGCCGCCTGGATGCCGCACTGAAGCATGGATGTCGACCCGTGGAAGCGGCAATGCTGCCTCGCAGATCTCGATGAGGGCATGACGGATCCACGGGGAAGCGTCGGCATCATGACGTAGGTGCTCGACCAGAAAGTCCACGGGCATCACGGGGTTTCCCAGCAATGCCGTCGTGAGCGAGTGCGCCGAGGCGGGATCAATCTGCGGAGTTTCGTGTGCAGTCATGGCCGCAGGGCCTCCTCCATGAGCCGGAGTTCGCGTTCCACCTCGTGCTCAGCGAGGCCTTCGACCAGCAGTTCAAGACGGACTGCCGTGCGGAGTTCGATGGTGACGGCCCGGATCACGCTGTTGAGTTCACGTGGCGACCATCCAGTCTCCAGAGCCAGGGTGCGATACGGCACACCATCGATGTGGTGACGCCAGAACAAGGACCAATCCCCGGTACGGGCCTTCGATGCCAGCCTCTTCTGCACCGAAGCGGCACATCGGGAGATCACCTCGAGCGCGAACTGCCGTTCGAAGGCGCGGTCCGCTGCCGTGTCTAGCGCGGGAGGCTCAAGTTCATCCGTTGGGGTCAGGGGAACGAGGCCCGCCTGTCGCGCCCCACCCTTGGCTCTGGTGATCTCGCGGGCCGTGAAGTGCAGGCCATTGATGAGCCAGCGCCTGAATGGCAAACCACTGGATTGCCAGCGTTCGAAGTAGTTGATTCGGGCGAGCCTGGTGGCAAAGAAGGAGTTCACAAGATCATGTGGATCAATGACTTGCATCTTGATTGATTGTGCCGCGTAGGCAACCAAGGGACCGTGGTATCGCTCCATGACGCGACGCCGCAGCACAGCAAGACCGTCCGGCCCTGTGCTGAGGAGGTCAAACATCCATGTGCTGTGCGTGCTTGGGAAGTCTTCGCCTTGCATCCGTGCCTCGGCCCGGGAAAGGCACCATTCTCGCCCCTGCGCAGGACCTGTGTCGAAAATGGACCGAATTCGGGAAATTGCTCACCGATCGCTGCGCAGCACTTGGATTGGCGGCTGAAACCATGCCGCGCGGTGCGGTGATTTTCCAGGAGAAAGACATGTCGTTGAACTTCCGCCGTGCGGCGATCGCCGCGTCCGTGATGTGGTCCGCACTGGCTTCTTCGGTGCACGCCGATGCCCCGTGGGTCGAGATCGCCAATTCAGAACAGGATTTCGCGCTCAAGCAAGGCGTGAATGGTTGGACATACGGCTACGCCGTCGGGAACGGCGAACCAGCCCCGGTCCAGCTGATGCAGTTCGCCTCGGCCGAGCCAGGATGCGGCTGCGCGAGCGTCGGACCCATGTGGCACTTTGCGGAGCAAGTGTGCTTCTGCAGCCAGCAGTTCTGCTTCCAAGGCGCGGTCATCGCCCATACCGACAGTTTCGGCGATCCAGATGTGCACGTCCCTGTCCGCATGTACACCTTCGCCCAAAGCGGTGTGTATCGGCTTCGACCAAGCTTCTTCCATGCCGGCGGCTGCGCTCCGAATGAGGACATCCGCCTTGAGGTTCGGTTCCGCGGCCAGGTGATCTGGTCGGCCGAGACCGACGGTGGCCAACAGGCGGGCGAGTTCGAACTGGTGGCCAATGCTGGCGAACGCGTCGAACTGTGGAGCGTGCAGCTGCTCGGCCAGTGTGGCGCTGCACACGAGGTCCGGATGTCGGTCGATCGAGCGGACTGTGACGGAAGTGGAGACAATGATCTGGCCTTGGTGCTCGCTGGATCGTTGCCGGACTTCGATGGTGACTTCGTCCCCGACACCTGTGATGTAGGCCAGTATCCGATCCAGTGGCGCGTAGCGGATGGCGGGAATGGACACTGGTACCAGGTGCTCTCGCAAAACTTGATCTGGCCCAACGCGAAGATCGAGTGCGAGCGCCGTGGTGGCCATATGGCGACCATCACCAGCGCTGCCGAGAATGCCTTCATCCTCAATGGACTGGCGCTTGGGCCGTTTGCCTACCAGATCGGTGCATTCCAGCCCATCGAAGCATGTGAACCGGGTTGCCTCTGGACGTGGGTCACGGGTGAAGCCTGGAACTACGTCAACTGGTTCCCAGGCGAGCCCAACGATGCCAACGCGACCGTCGGCGAAGACTGGTCCGTGCTCTGGGGCACGACCGGTCAGTGGAATGACATCGGGCCCGGCGGCGGCAACAGCACGATCATCGAGTGGTCTGCCGACTGCGACAACGACGGGACGGTCGACCTGGCGCAGGCGCGCCTTGGGCTTGTTCCAGATCTCAACATGAATGACGTGCCTGATACGTGTGAATGCCTAGGCAACATCGTCGACGACAACGCCGTCAATGCCGGTGACCTTGGGGTGCTTCTGGCGGCATGGGGCACGGATGCTTCGGACTATCCAGCGGCGGACATCAACCGAGATGGCCTGGTGGATGGCATCGATCTGGGCATCGTGATCTCGAACTGGGGCCCCTGCGGCAAGTGACTCGCGGCAGATCGTCCGATCCAAGCGGCCGCGCCTTTCCGGGGCGCGGCCGCTGCCATTCATCCCACGTCATGGCCCCTGCACGGCCAGGAATCCTGCGCGATACTGCCCCGCGCCCGCATGCCGACCTTCGCCGCCATCCTCCACACGCTCGACCCGTTCATCGTGCAGTTCACGCCGACCTTTGGGTTGCGCTGGTACGGGCTGCTCTATGCGGGGGGGCTGGTGGCAGCCTGGATGATCATGCGCGCGGTTGCCCGGCGGGGTCGCGCCGGGCTCACGCCGAAACAGGTCGATGACTTCATCACCGAGGTGGTCCTTGGCGTGGTGATCGGTGCCCGGCTTGGGCATGCCCTCATCTACGACCGAGAGCTCTTCACCACGTTCACCCCATCGTTCCCGTTCTGGGAACTCCTCGCGGTGCACAAGGGCGGACTCTCGAGCCATGGTGGCATGGCAGGTCTGCTGGTGGTCTGCTGGCGCTTCAGTGCGCGCAGTGGGGCACCCTTCCGCACGCTGCTTGATCTGTGCTCGATCAGCGCGCCGCCTGGCCTGTGCATGGGGCGCTTGGCGAACTGGATCAATGGCGAGCTCTGGGGTCGGCCGCTTCCGGCAGATCTGCAGGCCGATGCTCCATGGTGGAGTGTGAAGTACCCGCGGGAAGTGCTGGAGTCTGGATTCGACCCAGCTCGCTTGGAACCACTGCGTCCGATCGTGCATGCTGGCGACGATCTGCAGCAGGCCGTGGTCGCGGCGGCGTACGCCGGTGATGCCAAGGTCCAGGCTGCGCTCGAACCACTGCTCACGGCGTACTGGCCCTCGAACTTCTTCCAGGCGTTCACCGATGGCCCCGCGCTGGCGCTCGTCGTCTGGGTCGTCTGGCTCCGCAAGCCGGCGCCCGGCATCACGGCCGCGTGGTTCCTGATCGGCTACGGGGCGCTTCGGTTCGCCACCGAGCAGTTCCGGGAGCCTGATGTGGGCGTGAACCGGATCGCGGGGCTCACCAGTCCGATGATCATCTCGATCGGGATGATCGGAGCCGGAGCGGTGCTAGCGTGGGTGTGGCGACAGCGGCGCGCGTGACGACACTGCCGGGCTGAGCCATCAGCGCCGTACGAAAAAGGCATTCAACCAACGCACAGCCTTCCTTGACACGATGTACGGAAGCCCGTCGAGTCGGCGGCACAGACGCGCGATGGTTTCGTCCTGGAGTTGTGAGTCAAGCACACCCTTCAGGCTGGGCAAGTGCAGCAGGCAGGGAGCAGGATCACGAAGCCGTCGATAGTCGCCGTTGGAAGCGATGAACCAATGTCGTTGAATGACCGCGAGGTTCGACACATCACAGACGGAAAGCCCGTCCTGCTGCATGGCGCCTAGTGCGGCTGAGACCAGCATCTCGTCCCCTTGATGGATAAGGGATGCGTGGCAATCGTGATACAGAGGGATCATGGCTTGGACCCGGTCAAACAACTGACCGAAGAAGCCTGGCGATCCACAGATGAACTCTCCGCCGTACCACCGATGGAGGTTGCTGCGGCCTGCGAGGAGATCGAGATCATGGCTTGCGCGCTGGTTGATGCTCTCGGAGAGGTCGAGCACAAGGGGAACTCCACGCTCGATTATCCTCACGATGGCCGAGGGCAGTGGAGCTCGGCACAGGATGTCAAGGTCAAGAAGCATGCTCGCTCCTGGACAGGACGCAAAGTGACGGAAGGCGTAGATCTTGTTGGTGGCAGCATGGAACGTTGCTGATTGAGGAAGGCCACTGCCGAACTCGATGGTTCGGACGTCGAATGCTCCGTCGGGGTTCCCGCATGCGTCCCGCCACGCCTGGTACTCGGTCTGGAGCTGCGCACTCGAGTTGGTCAGGATGCACAGCCGTGATCCCCAGTGCCTGCGCAGGCCCACAGCGAGCCGATGGGCCAACCCGATGTATTGCCAATGGCGACGACTTGGGCTGAGCCGGCGTCGCATGTTGGGCGCTTCCTGGGCTGTGGGTGCCGATGACAGGAACAACAGGCCATACACCGCAAACGGGAGTGGTCCATCTGCCATGCGGGCACGGTACAGCCCGGCCCAGGGCGCCGCGATGGGATTTCACCAGCGGGGTTTTCTCACCGATCCCAATAGAGTCACTGCTTTGCAGGCTGAACGCCAACCCGACGCACCGGCACCTGGACTTCGCTCCACTTGTTGGCGTTGCGGACCTGCGGGCCGTTGTAGCTGAACGCGCGGACATCCCCTGCACGCTCCCACTCTGGGTGCGCCTTCAGCCAGGTTTCAAGGATCGGCAAGCCTTCGTTCACGCGGCCGATGCCGTACGGGCCCATCAGGCCGATCGAGAGCACGGTCACTTGGTCGTTGTCACGCACCTTCACACGGCCCGCTTCGCCGGTGGGCCCCTGCTCGCGCTGACGGTAGAGGAAGCTCATCGTCCATTCGCCCCTGGACTCATCGAGCTGGTATGGGTTGCCCTCGCTCTCCATGCCGCGGTAGTCCATCTCGACTGGGCTGGTCATGGCGATGTCACGATCCTTGATGTGGTTGAAGAGGGGAAAGAACGCAAAGTTCATGCCCACCATCGTGCTGCCCTTCGCCGTGATCTCGGCGCGGCGCACCACCGGATAGGTCTTCAGGTCGATCGAACCCGGTGGAGTCGGCGCGGGGTAGCCCACAGGCAGCGGGGCTTCGATCAGGCAACGACCCGACCGCCATGTTTCGCCATCGAGGTTCGATTCGACCTTCAGGTCACCACCCACGCGGACCGTGGTCCCGACCTTGGGGGCTTCCGTCGGCGCGGGCACGTCCTTCGCAGCCCAGGCCTGTTCTGCAGCGGCTTGCGTTGCATCCTTGGTCGCGGCGTCGTCACCAAGGGCAGCGGGCGATGGTGCGGTGCGCGATCCATCGGTCGCACAAGCGATGGCACACAGCCCCGTGGAAACGATGGAAAGGACGATCTGGACGGCTCGGTTCATGCCCACGCGTTCGTTCGCTGCGGCCGCCCGATTCACCCCGTGCCGTCATAATGCCCCGATGCAGCCAGCCCAGGCGATCGATTGGTCCTATGCCCCGGCCCCCGAGACCTTCCCGGTCGAGATCCAACAGGAGCACGGGCTCTTTATCGGCGGGAAGTTCGTGGATCCACGCTCACGCAAGCACTTCGACACGGTCGATCCGGCCACCGAGAAGAAGCTCTCCCGCGTGGCCGAGGCCGGCAAGGCTGATGTCGACGCGGCGGTCAAGGCGGCACAGAAGGCCTTCAAGGGTTGGGGCCGTCTTCGACCGGCCGAGCGTGCGGGCTACCTCTTCCGCATCGCACGGCGCATCCAGGAACGCGCGCGCGAGCTCGCCGTGCTCGAGTCGATGGACAACGGCAAGCCGATCAAGGAGACGCGCGACGTCGATGTGCCACTCGTGGCCCAGCACTTCTTCCACCACGCCGGCTGGTGCGACAAGCTTGCGCATGCGGTACCCGGCGTCGAGCCGCGGCCGCTGGGCGTCTGCGCCCAGGTGATTCCCTGGAACTTTCCCTTGCTCATGGCGGCGTGGAAGATCGCGCCCGCGCTCGCCTGCGGCAACACGGTCGTGCTCAAGCCCGCCGAGACCACACCGCTCACGGCGCTGCGCTTGGCAGAGATCCTGCAGGAAGTCGATCTGCCGCCGGGCGTCGTGAACATCGTGACGGGCGCTGGCGAGACCGGACGGCTGCTCGTCGAGCACCCCAACGTCCAGAAGGTTGCATTCACCGGCAGCACGGACGTCGGCAAGCGCATCGCGCGGGCCTGCGCAGGCACCGACAAGCGGCTCACGCTTGAACTCGGCGGCAAGAGCCCGAACATCATCTTCGCCGACGCGCCGATGGACCAGGCGATCGAGGGCATCGTGAACGGAATCTGGTTCAACCAAGGCCAGGTCTGCTGCGCGGGCAGTCGGCTGCTCGTCGAGGAGAGCGTGGTCGACGAGGTGATCGGCCGGCTCACCCACCGCATGCGAAGCCTTCGCGTGGGCAACCCGCTTGACAAGAACACCGATGTCGGTGCGATCAACAGCCGTGCGCAGCTCGAGCGCGTGAACAGCTTTATCGAATGCGGCGTGCGCGAGGGGGCCGACCGCATCGTCTGCTTCGATGGTGCGCTCCCCGACACCGGCTACTGGGTCGCACCCACGCTCTTCCGTGGCGTGCAGCCTGCCCACACGATCGCCCGCGAGGAGATCTTCGGGCCTGTGCTCACCGTGCTCACGTTCCGCACGCCTGACGAGGCCATCGCGCGCGCGAACGACACCAACTATGGGCTGAGTGCGGGCGTGTGGACCAGCCGTGCGAGCAAGGCCTACGAGGTCGCCGCGGGCGTGAAGGCCGGCGTCGTCTGGCTCAACACCTTCAACCAGTTCGATGCAACGAGCCCCTTCGGCGGGTTCAAGGAGTCGGGCTTCGGCCGCGAGGGCGGCCGTGCGGGCCTGGCGGCGTATCTCGCCTGAAAGGAATCACCATGGCCACCGTGACCAAGACCTGGAAACTCTTCATCGGCGGCGCGTTCCCGCGCACCGAGAGCGGACGCACCATCAAGGCCGTTGCCGGCGGCACGGTGCACCACCTGTGCAAGGCGAGCCGCAAGGACCTGCGCGATGCGGTCGAGGCCGCTCGTGCAGCGCAGCCCAAGTGGGCATCGTCGACCGCGTACCTGCGCGGGCAGATCCTCTACCGGCTTGCGGAAATGCTCGAAGCCCGACGCGGCGAGTTCATCGAGGCGATCCGCGCGACGAGCCGCACCACGCCGCGCAAGGCCAAGGCCGAGGTCGAGGCCTCGATCGAGCATGTGGTGAGCTTTGCCGGCTGGACCGACAAGATCGCGATCGTGCTTGGATCGCAGAATCCCGTGGCGGGCCCCTTCTACACCTTCACCGGCATCGAAGCGACCGGCGTGGTCGGCGTGCTCGCGCCTGATGAGTCACCGCTGCTCGGTGCGCTCGCGCTGGTGTGTCCGGCGCTGGCCGCGGGCAATGCGGTCGTCCTGGCTGCGAGCGAGCGGCATCCGATCCCAGCACTCGTGCTGAGCGAGG
>Ga0315906_10003571_pt1 | contig 20632 bp, 10 predicted proteins | sample LakEriMetagenome_4_FD_203526 | JGI IMG/M metagenome (GOLD analysis project Ga0315906, IMG submission 203526) | Freshwater fungal communities from buoy surface, Lake Erie, Ohio, United States - Buoy 2 MA122 | ecosystem: Environmental > Aquatic > Freshwater > Lake > Lake biofilm | place: USA...
TAGCGCCGCAGATGGCGACTGCAGCTCGACTTCGGGTTGGGTTCCTGCCGCAACGCTTGGCCTATCGCCCGTCGATTCGAGCGGATATTTTGTCGATGCGTGGGGCTTGACCGCGAACCGCGTTCGATACGCGGTAAGCAAAATCAATTACACGACGGGCGCTCCGACCGGATGCCCAGCAACGCTTACCTACCCCTTGACCAAAACCGACGGCATAAAAGGGGCCACGATGGGTTGCCTCGCTAATACTAGCGCTAATGTCAATTTACTCTCCGTCAGAAGCACCACCGTATCAGATACCCCGAACGGGTGCACACCCGCAGATCTTTCGGTAAAGGCACCTTTCGTCGTGTTCTCGCTTGGGAAAAACGCTTCCACTGGCGGTACAGGGGCGGATGAGGCACAAAACGTGACGCCTAACGCGACAACCTTCGTTTCACATACTCCTACCCCTTCCGGGAATTGCGCCGGTGAGTTCGATGACATCGTCACGTGGGGATCGCTGAACACGCTTTTCTCTCGCATGGTGCAGGCAGGCAAACTGCCATAACCACTCGCATGAAACACACCACTACGACGGTGGGCACCGCCTTGCCCACTTCCAATTCGCTCATTCGCGCCTTTCGTTGGACGCGCATGCTGCTGCACATTGCACAGGGACTGTTGGTCACGATATTGCTTTACCCGCGCGTGAGGCCGCAGGTGCGTGCGGCGCTCACCCAAGCTTGGGCGAAAAAAATGCTGCGGATTCTCAACATCACGCTGGCTGTTCATGGAGCACGGCCCGAGGCAAACACGCCAAAGTTATTTGTGATTGCCAATCATGTGTCATGGCTGGACATTTTTGTCATCAACGCAACCACACCCAGCCGCTTTGTCGCCAAATCAGAAATTCGCGATTGGCCGATTGCCGGTGTCTTGTGTGAGGCGGCTGGGACAATTTTTGTGCAGCGATCCAAACGCAGCGATACCGCTCGCATCAATGCAGAAATTCATGAGGCCCTGGAGCAGGGTGACACCGTCGCAATCTTTCCAGAAGGCACCACCACGGCAGGGGATAGACTGCTGAAATTCCACACGTCGCTGTTTGAGCCGGCCGTCGCTAATCAGGCGTTGTTGGCACCGGCCGCGATACGCTACCGCAACACCAATGGTGAGCCGAGTGAGGCGGCGTTGTTCATTGGTGAAACTACGTTTGTACAATCCATCAGCGCCATCATTGCGAAGAAGAAGATGATTGCGGATATTACGTTCGCGCCCATCATTGCAACCGATTCACTTTCGCGGCGCGACGCCGCGCTACTGGCGGAGAACGCGATTGCCGCCATACTCGACGTCGCCAAACCCCACGCCCACCAACGCTTTGGCGAAGGGGCAACATCGTTGGCGGGTCAGGCGGCTTAATCATGCCGCACCGGGAGCGAGAACACACCTCAATCGGCCTATAGCTCTGGCAGATTCAACCCTGTATCGGGCTCAACAGAAGGCTGCCGGAACCGCTTGCGATCTTCCAATCGAACGGCGGTAAGTTCCCCACCCCAGATACACCCCGTGTCGAGATTGATGGTTCGACTCCGCTCAACGTACCCGATCGCCGACCAGTGACCGGAAAACAGCGTTCGCTCCGCACGCCGCACCGACGGCACATCAAACCAGGCTCGCAGGTTAGAAGGCATCTCCGCCAGCCCCGCCTTGTACTTGAGCTGATGTTCACCCGTGGGCATGAGGGTGCGCATTCGTGTCATGGTGTTGATCACAAAACGGCTACGTTCGTCCGCTTTGAGTGTGTCGCTCCATCCGCTCGGCTTGTCCCCATACATCGCCGCAAGTGTCGCTCGATAACGATGCGATTGAAGTAAGCCTGCCACTTCCCTTGCCAGCGAGCTGGATTTTTCCCAGCTCCATTGCGGCATCAACCCCGCGTGCACCATCGCAAATTTGCCGTCGATATGTAGCAGTGGCCGGTGGCGCAGCCAATCGAGCAATGCGGCGCAATCGGCTGCGTCCAAGATCGGCTGTAGCGTATCGAGTTTGCCGGGCTTGGCGAACCCCTCGGCGACTGCGAGCAGGTGTAGATCATGGTTACCCAAAACCGCTGTTGCCGCACTACCCAGTTGCCTGACAAAGCGCAGACATTCGAGCGATCCACTGCCGCGATTGACCAAGTCGCCGACAAACCAAAGCCGGTCTCGCTGGGCATCAAAACGAATTTTTTTCAACAGTGCTTGCAGGGTCAGGTAACAACCTTGCAGATCACCGATGACATAGGTACTCATACGGCACCGACAAAAAAGGGCGGAAGCTCCGCCCTTTCTTCTTTATTTTCCATCCAGGATCACTTCAACGCAGCGAGCATGTAATCCACCGCCGCCTTCACGTCTGCGTCGGACAGCGAAGTGTTGCCACCCTTGGCTGGCATGACACCCATCTTGCCTTGGAAACCACCAATCGCATGTTTGTAGAGGGTGTCTTTGCCCTGTGCGACACGCGGTGCCCATCCAGCCTTGTCACCCGTCTTTGGTGCACCCGCCACACCTGCGGTATGGCAGGCCGAGCAAGCTGTTTTATAAACGCTGTCGCCACTAGCAGCAACCTTCACCACCGCGACTGGTGCAGCAGGAGCGGGGGCAGCTTGCGGCGTGGAGGATGTTGCGATGATCACATCGGGACTGATGCGCTCTTTGATGGCGGCTTCAGCCGCCGCTTTGTCCAGCCCGGCACCCAAAGGCCTTGTGCCAATGGCAAACTGCGCCAACAACATAATGCCGATGACGAGGGCGATTGCGCCCACAAAAACGGCAATGGCCATCCCTACCGGGTTAGCGTTGCCTTCAGTTGTGCCGTGGTCTTGCTCACTCATAGTTGCCTCAGTTGTCGCGCTCAGATATGTTGCTGCGCGCCATTATATCTTTCGGCACAGCCTCACTCAATCGAGAGGTAAATCGGGCTTAGGATTTTGTGATACTCATAGCGGGAAAATGGAGCACCCCCGCAAGGCAAAATGGTAAACTCAATCTAAGCGCCCGTAGCTCAGATGGATAGAGTGCTACCCTCCGAAGGTAGAAGTCGCACGTTCGAATCGTGTCGGGCGCGCCATGAATTCAAACACATATCAAAGTTTGCTAAGCTCAGTTGGGCGGCTTGCGCAAACTGTGCGTAACTTGTGCCGTGCAGATGCATCCGCTCGTGGTCGACAGGTTCCAGCGACCGCCGCCTCCCGTGCCAATCGACAACACTAAGAAATGTGGAATGCCGCATTACGCATTAAAAATGCGGCGAGCGATCCTTGGCGACAAGAAAAGCCGCACGCTGTACGGCTTTTTCTTTGCCACTCAACTAGCCACGTCAAGCAGACTTTCTTCCTATAGCACCGGCGACTGACTTCAACTTCGGACGCACCTGCGCCACATATTCCGGCACCCAGCGCTTGAGGTCGCGGCGCACGTCAGAGTCATCGGGCAGCTTGTCTTGATACAACCAGGCGCTCAGCGTTTCGATGAAGTCCTTTGTCACTTCCCGTGCTTTGGCAACGCGCAATTTTGGATGCGGCGTGGCGCGCGTGTGCTCATCATCCATTAGCAACTCTTCAAACAACTTTTCACCGGGCCGCAAGCCTGAGTAGATCACTTTGATTTCGTCGTCCGTTGCTTCGGATAAACGAATCATGTCGTGCGCGAGGTCAACAATCCGAATCGCCTCGCCCATGTCGAGCACAAACACTTCCCCGCCCAAGCCCATTGCGCCCGCCTGCAAGACCAACTGCGCCGCCTCAGGAATCGACATGAAGTAACGCACCATCTCAGGATGGGTAACGGTGACCGGGCCACCACGCGCAATTTGTTCTTCAAAACGTGCGATCACGCTACCTGCGCTGCCCAGTACGTTACCAAAACGTACCATTTCAAAACGCGTGTTGCCACCAGTTTGTTGCAAGGCTTGGCAGACCATCTCTGATAGCCGCTTGGTCGCCCCCATCACGTTAGTGGGGTTGACGGCCTTGTCGGTGGAGATGAGCACAAACTTCTGGACGTTGTATTCGATCGACGCGCGCGCCAACACCAGCGTACCAAGCACGTTGTTTTGCACAGCCTCCCACGCATTACTTTCTTCCATCAGCGGTACATGTTTGTAGGCTGCCGCATGGAAAACGATTGACGGCGCGTACTGATGCAATGTCTGATTCACCCGCTTCATGTTCTTGATGTCGCCAATGACGCTGGCAATCGGCAAGTTCTCAAATTCATCCCTAAGCGATTGCTCTATCTTGTACTGCGCAAATTCGTTTTGCTCGAACAACACGAGCATCGACGGCGCGTAGGCCGCGATCTGACGGCAGAGTTCCGAGCCGATTGAGCCGCCAGCGCCAGTCACCATCACCACCTTGTCAGTGATCAGATCGTGCAGTCCGGCGTCATCCAGCACAATGGGCTCACGTTTAACCAGGTCTTCGAAAGACAGGCGACGAATCTTTGGTGCCGGCGTTTTGCCTACCAACAAATTGGCCGTAGTCGAAACCTCACCAATTCTTGGTGCCGTCATGACGGTCACACGAGCGCGGTTACAAATCTCGATAATTTGGCGACGCTTCTGATAAACCACGGACGGCATGGCGATGATGACATGTTTCACTTTCAGCGTACGGGCTAGCCGGGGTAACTCGTCGAGCGCACCCAGTACGCGCACGCCATGAATGAGACGGTAGCGCTTATTCGGGTCGTCATCCAACAGCCCCAACACTCGCCAGTCACGACTACGCAGAAGTTCTTTTAACAGGCCAACCGCCGCATCGCCTGCACCAAGGATGATCACTGGGGTGCCTTGGTCATCGGCCCTGCCGTAAAGCGACCATTCTTTCCAACTGCGGTAGCTGATACGACTGCCGGCCATCAACACCACCAACAGCAGCGCTTGTACAAAAAAGTAGGGGAATGACAACATGCCCACCCAGTTACCCGCCCGGAGTGTTGCGGCGACAGCTAGGGTACCCGCGAAAACGGTCACAACGATGCGCTGGACATCCGGAAGGCTAGCGTAGCGCCACAGACCTTGGTACATCCCAAAAATTGTCGCCACTAGCGCCTGTACCGGCACGGCAACAAACAGAACCTGTAACAGCAATGTTTTGGTGATCTCCGGGGCACCCGGCACAGCGGTAAAGAACAGCAGTAAAGTGATAACCCAAGATAGGCCTAGCATCAGCACATCGTGTGCAAAAGCAAGCAGTGCTCGCTCATTGATGGAAAATGAAGTCATTTCGCTCCTTGTTTTTTTTCTTCAGGCACGTTTTTTCTTCTTTGGTGTTCCCGTTGCAGCCGCCACTCTAATGAGACAAGAATTAGTGCATATGTTACCACCCAAGGCACCAGTTTCTGGGTAATGCTCGCGCTTCCAAGTAACGGAATCCCGCTATCCGAAGGCGCACGGAGCAGCGCCAAACTGTATCCGGAAGTAGCCACCATCAGCGCTACATACACTGCCGCCGTATGGGTGTGCGACCAGCCAAGATCCAAGATCAATCGATGATAATAATGTTGCCGGTGCGCCTCCCAAATACGCTCGCGACGAGCGATGCGTTTTGCGAGGGTAACGGTGGCATCGACGATAAACGGGCTGAATACGAGGACCGGGAAGGCCCAGGTCCAAACGTTTTGTTGATAACCGAAGATGCCGAGGGTAGCGGCGAGAAAACCTAGCGGGATCGAGCCGACATCGCCCAAAAACACGCGTGGTCGGGGAAAGTTAAAAAACAAAAAACCACTGCACGCGCCTGCGATCACCATACTCAGCCGCGCCAGTTCTAGTTGGGCATGGTCTGCGGCCACCCACGCCATCGCGGCAAAACCAATCATACCCATCAGTCCGGCAAGGCCGTTAGCGCCATCCATAAAATTGTACAGATTGGTCATCCACGCAACCGCGATGACGGCCAGCGTAACGGAGATCAGACTGGTGCCGGGGACGACTTGATTACTGGGTAAGACCGCTTGGCTACTGAACGCCACCACAATCAAGGCTGCAGCCAAATGCGCGAACAGCCGAACAATCGGCGTTAGTCCGCGCAGGTCGTCTATCAAGGACAATGCCGAAAGTGTCAACGCAACCAAAAAGATCGTTGCCAATAGGGGCGGCATTGCTATGACATTTGCCAAAATCAAATAACTTAGCGCGGCCGCCACCATCAACGACAGTCCGCCGATTCGGGGAACGGCCACCGCGTGCATCGCGTTTGGTTTATCGACCCGATCCAGCGCTTGCATGGCCAAGCGGCTGCGAAGTATCAACCAAGTGCCCAGCGTCGCCGCCAAACACGCTGTGATAAACGCCGGTAGAAGGACTGTAGTCATCGAACCCTTTGTTCTTGCCCAAAAGCGCAACGGGCACCGAAGTGCCCGTTGCGCGAGTCAATACCTGTCTCTCATCCGAACTCAGTCCGATATTCCCTTAATATGCCGCAAACCACGGCTTTTGACTAGTCCGTCACGGAAACGGACGCGGTTGTCACGACGCCTCTCGGTGTCGTAACCGTCATCGTCAGCGTGCCGTTCAAGTTGGTGTTCGTGCAGGTTGTTCCAGAGATAATGGCATCACTCTGGAGCGAGACAGTAAATCGACCGGCTTCAGAGCCGAGCAATTGAGCCGCTGAGGCGGGGCAGCTACCTGTACCCGGGTTAAAGCAGGCGGCTGAATTGGGGACAACAAAACTCGACGGGGTGGATGTTATTCGACCGTTCGATGTCGCGAACGATACAGTGGTACCCGCCGGCAACGCGTTACCTCGATCATCTCGTAGATCAAAAATGAACGTGGAGGGCGGGTTGGGCGAGAACTTCACCACATTGGTGCCGTCCAGCGTGCCGATAGTCCAACAGCTTTCAAGCGTGATCGAGGGAATAGCTGGAGGCGTGCCGACGCTGTACGTAGATAAACCTGTGGTCGTGACTGACCGGTCAATGATCGGTCGAGAACCGGATAGCACCACGACTGTACTGCCCCGCACGTGGAGCGTCTTCGAGGTCGCGCAGGACCCGGGTGAACTTCTGCCGGGCACGGTTTCATCGCAAAGCACGCCGCTGTACTTACCGTCTGGGCCGTCAAAGATGCCGTTATTATTGAAATCGATGAACGGTTCGTTGGCGTCGCGTATGCCGTTTTCGTTGAAGTCCACAAACGCCTCGCCGATGTCTGTCGATTTACCGTTTGAGTCAATGAGCTCACTGGTTGGGCTCAAGTCAAACCAGCCGTTGCCGTTCAAATCGGTGAAACCCTCTTCCCCGACCGCATACGCCAAGACTGTGACTCTGCCGTTAGTCGGGCGGATGGCCTGGCTCGTGAACGATACGGTACAGGTACCGTTTACGGACACACAGGAACTGGCAATGGAGCCGCCTTCGGCCGTGAACGTCAACGCTGTCCCGTCCGGTACTGGGTTGCGGAAGTGGTCCGACATGCGAACCGTAAGTTGCGTCGTTACACCGTCATACTCCCAGCCCTCGATGTTAATAGTCGAGCGCGAGATAGAGAATCCTTCCTGCGCTGGAATTCCGGTTGTGACAGTAAGTTGGTCGGACTGCGTGGTGAGGGTTTGCGTTCCAGTGGAAGTCGATGCGGTGACACGAACCGGCGTACTTACCGTCCCTGATTGCACATTGGTGATCACTAGCCCGGTGGCGGGGTCCGATGTGGCAGTAGTCGAACTGAGCGAAATCCCACCGACAGTTGTGTTTAGATTAAACGTTACCGTGCGTCCGCCAAGTGGATTGCCGCCGATATCTACGACGCGGAAAGAGACTTGCGAGGTTTCTTGCCGCCCCAAACCACCGGTGCCGCGCAACGAGATCGATGTCGGCGTGGATGCAACGTACTGAATTGAACCGACTCCGGGCGGCGACACTGTGACGGTACCGGTTCCGGTCAGCGCAAGTCCGGTCACCGTGGCTGTGATGATATCGGTCCCCGCACAGCCGATGTCGCGGTATGACGCGGTTGCGACGCCGTTCACCGTTGCAACACTCGGAGTCAGGGCGGCCCTGCCATTAGTGGCACATGGAGAGGTGAAGTTGACGTTGAACGGCGTCGGCGTCGCAACGCCGCTCGTGTTTACCGTGACGCTAACCGCCGTGGTTCCGAAAGCTGAAAGTAACGGGGTCGCGATGGTCACTTGCGAGAGCGTAATGTTTATCGCCCCCGTTGAAAAACCAACTGTGCTACTTACCGCCGACGCCGTGGTGCCTGAGCCAATTTGGCCGCTTGCCGTGACAATACCGGCACCAGACGCGGTCAGACTCGCAGAATTCAGAATGATGCTAGCGACGCCGTTGGTGTCGGTTAACGCAGAGCCGGATGTTGGCGAGAATGTTCCCAATGTCGGGTCGGTCGTAAAAGTAACGACCACGCCCGGCGCTGGCGCGCCCGTCACTTGCCGCAAGGTGGCAGCGACACGCGCAGGGTTCCCAGCAGAAATGGAAGTTCTTGCCGCCCCCGTTCCGGGGTCAAACAAACCGACGGTGATGGCCGGCGAAGGGGTGGCTGTAAAAGCCACTGAGCCGGTAATGGCTGTCGTCGAAGTGCTCCCGGCGACAACGGTCTGTGTGCTACCTGTCACGGTTGCGGCACCCGCAGAGGTCGAGGGGTATAGCAGCACAGAAGCAACCCCCGACGCATCGGTCACGGCCGCTGCGTTTGTGGGCACAAAGGTGCCGAGTGTGCTGTCGGTGCGGAAGGTGACGACTGCGCCGGCGATCGGCGTGTTGGTGCCGGTTCTGAACGTCGCGCTCACTTTTGCGGGTTTACCAGGCGCAACGGTGGTGACAGCCGCGTTAGTGGATGGGTCGGTTAGAGTAAGCGTCAACGTCGGAGTGCCGGTGCTCGGCCCAGTGCCACCTGAGCCGGTGCTGCCCGATACACCGCCACCACCGCAGGCGGACAGCAGTGCAGACAATAGCGGGATGAGCAAAACGATCAAACCACGTTGCCGCCACGTAAGCCCGTGGATGCTGTCGTTCGCGGTACCAGTGTAAATTTGATTAGCCACAGCGTATCCCTCGCTTGTCATCGATTCAGAAAGAAACTTGCATCAACCGAAGCCCCAACCAACCACGCAACGCTAGACCTTGGGAATTCGTATGCAATTTTCTTCAAAATTATGAAGTTACCTCGGTTTATTAAAGCGCAACTTTTACTTACATGCAAGCGATTATGCCCATATTTTGTGACCAGAACAGTTGCGCCGCAGTTGCCGTGCCGAGACGGCTTGGCGCACCAAACCGCGCCATCAACTCGATTCTTTGGATGCCTCGGGTGCCTGCATTATTGCGGCGCACCAATTTGGGCGCTATGATGCGCATTCTATCTTGCTCCAGCTGCCCCGCGTGCCACACAACCTTGGCGCAATTCCCCGGCATCACTGGTTTTCGGCCACAAGCCGACTCAATATGGACACCAGTTACATCAGCCCTTTGGTTTTCGCGTAACCGTACCTTCACGCGCCCGAGCGGCTTGACCCGCAATGTCAGAATCGGAGAATTTTTCTCATGCCTCACCAACAAGTCCACTCCTCTCCGCCCGCTCAAGGGCTTTACCACCCTCACCATGAACACGACGCCTGCGGGGTGGGGTTCATCGCCAACATCAAGGGGAATAAATCCCACTCCTTAGTTGCACAGGGCTTGAAGATTCTCGACAATCTTTCGCATCGCGGCGCGACGGGATATGACCCACTGCTCGGCGACGGCGCAGGTATTCTCATTCAATTGCCCGATGTACACATGCGACGGGTTTGCGGAAAACAAGGCATTACCCTACCGGCAGTTGGACAGTACGGCGTGGGGATGGTCTTTCTGCCGCAAGAGCCAGCCTCACGCATGGCCTGTGAACAGGAAATCGAACGGGCAATCCAAGCCGAGGGACAATTGTTGTTGGGGTGGCGCGACGTCCCTACCAATAACGAGGGCCTGTCACAGGCGACCATCGCCGTCGAGCCGGTGATTCGCCAAGTCTTGATTGGCCGCGGCACAAGTGAAATGTCGCAAGATGATTTGGAACGAAAGCTCTACATCATTCGCAAACGTTCCGGCCACGCCGTTCAGGCACTCAACTTACGCCATGGCAAAGAGTTCTATGTACCGTCATGCTCAACACGCACCGTTGTATACAAGGGCATGCTGCTGGCAGACCAAGTTGGCAAGTACTACACCGACCTGCTGGATCCGACAATGGTCACCGCGCTCGCACTTGTCCACCAGCGCTTCTCGACCAACACCTTCCCAACTTGGGACTTGGCGCATCCGTTTCGTATGGTTGCGCATAATGGCGAGATCAATACCCTGCGTGGCAACGTCAATTGGATCCGGGCGCGCCAGCAGGCGATTGCCTCACCGATCCTAAAGGATGACCTGAAAAAAATCTGGCCGTTGATTTATGACGGCCAATCTGATTCCGCGTCCTTCGACAATTGCCTAGAAATGCTGGTGATGGGCGGTTACTCATTGGCCCACGCCATGATGATGATGATCCCCGAGGCGTGGAGCGGCCACAAATTGATGGATGAGGATCGCAAGGCATTCTACGAATATCACGCAACACTGATGGAAGCGTGGGACGGCCCTGCCGCGATGGCCTTTACCGACGGTCGTCAGATCGGTGCCACATTGGATCGCAACGGACTGCGCCCCGCCCGCTACATCCTGACCGACGATGATATGGTAGTGCTCGCATCCGAGGCCGGGGTGCTCGATATTCCGGAAGAAAAAATTGTCAAGAAGTGGCGGTTGCAGCCGGGCAAGATGTTCTTGGTTGACATCGAACGCGGCAAGGTCATCGACGACAACGAGCTGAAGCGCGAGCTTGCCACAGCGAAACCCTACCGCGAATGGGTGAGACAGGCGCGCATTCGACTTGACGATCTGCCAGAGCCGGCACCCGCCGTTCCGTCTTCCGTGAGCTTGTTGGATCGACAACAAGCGTTCGGTTATTCGCAAGAAGATCTCAAGGTGATCTTGGTGCCAATGGCGCAAAACGGTATTGAGCCCACAGGTTCAATGGGCAACGATTCTCCGCTCGCGGTGATGTCGGATAAGCCGCGCAATCTGTACCACTATTTCAAGCAGCTATTTGCACAGGTCACGAATCCACCGATTGATCCGATCCGCGAAGAGTTGGTGATGTCCACCGCGATCACCATCGGCCCGCGCCCGAATCTCCTCGACATCCACCATACCGACCCCGGGCGCTGGCTGGAGGTGCCCCAGCCGGTGCTGACCACTTCAGATATGGAAAAAATCCGCCACATCGATTTGTTTACCGGCGGTTACCTTCGCAGCGAAGAGCTTGACATTACCTACCCGGCGGCATGGGGACCAGAAGGCATCGAAGCGGCGATGGCGAGTCTGTGTGCGCACGCGGAAGACGCAATTCGGCTGGGATTCAATCTCATGATTGTCACGGATCGACTGGTCAACGCAGAACGCGTCGCGATTCCCGCATTACTCGCTGTCGCCGGCATTCACCAGCATCTCGTGCGCAAAGGATTGCGTACTTCCACCGGGCTGGTCGTTGAAACCGGCTCAGCGCGTGAGGTGCACCACTTTGCCCTGCTGGGTGGCTACGGTGCTGCTGCGGTTCACCCCTACCTCGCGTTGGAAACGCTGCATAACCTGAACGACTACCTCGGCGATTACGACAAACACGAAGCTGAAAAAAAATACATCAGAGCAGTATCAAAGGGCCTGCTTAAGGTAATGTCCAAGATGGGCATCTCGACCTACCAAAGCTACTGCGGCGCGCAGATTTTTGAAGCGGTCGGACTGTCGTCGGCTTTCGTCAACCAATACTTCACCGGCACCGCATCGAATGTCGAAGGCATCGGCATCTTCGAAATCGCGGAAGAGGCGATGCGCTTGCATACCAAAGCATTCGGCGACGACCCAGTGCTGCGTACCCAGCTGGACGCCGGCGGCGAATATGCCTTCCGTGTACGAGGCGAAGAGCACATGTGGACACCGGAGGCCATTGCGAAGCTACAACATTCGACACGAAAGAATTCCTACGACACCTATAAGGAATACGCGAAGATCATCAACGACCAAACCAAGCGCCATATGACGCTGCGGGGTTTGTTTGAGTTGAAACCGCTAGGCCCGGCAATTCCTCTTGATGAAGTTGAGCCTGCAAAGGAAATTGTCAAACGATTCGCGACTGGTGCGATGTCACTGGGATCGATCTCGACAGAAGCACATGCAACGCTCGCCTTAGCCATGAACCGCATTGGCGGAAAGTCAAACACCGGCGAGGGCGGTGAAGACCCCAAGCGCTCCATCTCAATCCAGAAGGACGGCGAAACACTCAAGAGCAAGCTCGGCGATGCCGTTGTCGCGGATATCCCCCTGTACAAGGGGGACTCATTAAGGTCCAAAATCAAGCAGGTCGCCTCGGCACGATTTGGTGTCACTGCGGAATACCTGCAATCTGCGGATCAGATTCAAATCAAGATGGCCCAGGGTGCCAAGCCCGGTGAAGGCGGGCAACTTCCCGGACACAAGGTATCCGAATACATCGGCAAGCTGCGCTTCTCGACCCCGGGTGTGGAGCTCATTTCCCCGCCGCCTCACCATGACATCTATTCTATCGAGGACCTGGCGCAACTAATTCACGACTTGAAGAATGCAAATTCAGCTGCTTCCATTTCCGTAAAGCTTGTCTCCGAAGTTGGTGTTGGCACGGTTGCAGCCGGTGTGGCGAAGGCGAAGGCAGACCACGTCACCATCGCCGGTCATGACGGCGGCACGGGCGCTTCACCCGTTTCGTCTATCAAGCATGCCGGCACACCTTGGGAGTTAGGCTTAGCCGAAACGCAACAAACTTTGGTACTGAACCGCTTGCGAGGCCGTATCGCGGTACAGGTTGACGGACAATTAAAGACAGGCCGTGACGTCGTTATTGGTGCCCTGCTGGGCGCAGACGAATTCGGATTTGCAACCGCGCCGCTGGTGGTTGAAGGCTGCATCATGATGCGAAAGTGTCATCTCAACACCTGCCCAGTCGGCGTCGCAACACAAGATCCTGATTTGCGTAAGAAATTCTCCGGCCAGCCCGAACACGTGGTGAATTATTTCTTTTTTGTCGCGGAAGAGGCACGCGAGATCATGGCAAGTCTTGGTGTCCGTTCGTTCAATGAGCTGATTGGTCGCGCCGACCTCCTTGATACGGCAAAAGGGATTAGCCATTGGAAGGCCAAAGGGCTCGATTTTTCGCGAATCTTCCATATGCCGGCGATGCCCAAAGAGGTAGCCCGTCTGCATAACGAAACGCAGGATCATGGCTTGGACGGTGCTCTCGATAATCAGTTGATTGCAGAAGCCAAACCCGCGCTGGAGAAGCAAGAGAAGGTTGTGATCAATACAACAGTACGTAACTTAAACCGCACCGTGGGTGCAATGCTGTCCGGAGATGTGGCCAGACGTTTTGGGCATGATGGACTGACGGACGACACGATCACCGTGAAGCTAACCGGCACGGCAGGCCAGAGTTTTGGTGCGTTCTTGGCACACGGCGTCACACTCGACTTGACCGGCCAAGCCAATGACTATGTCGGCAAAGGGCTGAGTGGCGGAAAGATTGTTGTCAGGCCGAATGCCGGGTTCAAAGGCGACCCGACCGAAAACATTATTGTAGGTAACACGGTGATGTACGGTGCCACAGCTGGTGAAGCGTATTTCCGCGGTGTAGCGGGAGAGCGGTTTTGTGTCCGCAACTCAGGTGCCTCTGCTGTGGTAGAGGGCACGGGGGATCACGGTTGTGAGTATATGACCGGCGGCACCGTCGTGGTACTTGGTGCAACCGGTCGCAACTTTGCCGCCGGCATGTCCGGTGGTGTGGCATACGTGCTTGACGAAGACGGCCAGTTCGACAAACGTTGCAATATGGCAATGGTCGGTCTCGAGGCTGTGGCAGACAAAGCGTCGCCGGAAAGTCATCTTGGGCGCGCCGACATCGACATCCTCATGTCGCTCATTGAACACCATGCGCGTTATACCGGCAGTGAGCGTGCAAAAACCATTCTCGCCAACTGGGCGGTGTGGCTGCCGAAATTCGTCAAGGTCATGCCAACCGAATATCGGCGCGCCTTAAAGGAACTGGCTGCTAAAAAATCATCACTTACACAAAAAGCCGCTTAATCCGAACAACACCACGTTTACTCGGCATCTAATCTGATGCTGAGTTGATCGTGACACCCGACAAACACGGAAAATCGCAAATGGGAAAAATCACGGGTTTCAAAGAATTTGACCGGCTCAGCGAGCCTGCGCTCCCCACAACCGAACGTGTCAAAAACTACAAAGAATTTGTCCTGCATCTGTCGGACGAAGAAGCCAAGACCCAGGGGGCTCGTTGTATGGATTGCGGCGTCCCGTTTTGTCAGTCAGGCTGCCCGGTTAACAATATCATTCCCGACTTTAATGATTTGGTGTTCCGCCAGAATTGGCAAGAAGCACTCACCACCCTACACTCGACCAATAACTTTCCGGAATTCACCGGTCGTGTGTGTCCGGCGCCCTGCGAAGCGTCCTGTACGCTAAACATCAATGATGACGCGGTTGGCATCAAATCCATCGAGCACGCGATCATCGATAAAGGCTGGGAGATGGGATGGGTCGTGCCGCAGCCGCCCAAACGCAAGACCGGCAAGCGCGTGGCAATTGTTGGTTCCGGCCCGGCGGGACTAGCCGCCGCCCAGCAGCTTGCGCGCGTCGGCCACGACGTCATCGTATTTGAAAAGAATGACCGTATCGGCGGCCTACTCAGGTACGGCATCCCTGACTTCAAAATGGAGAAGTCACACATTGACCGGCGTGTCGCGCAAATGCAAGCCGAGGGTGTGCAGTTTCGGGTCAGCCAACATATCGGTGCGAGTTTGGCAAACTCGACACCTGCCTCGGTGTTAATGGCAGATTTTGACGCTGTGATTCTCGCCGGTGGCGCGGAACAACCGCGCGACCTCCCTGTTCCAGGACGAGAGTTGGAAGGCATCTATTTCGCGATGGATTTTTTGCCGCAGCAGAACAAAGTTGTCGCGGGCGACAATATTGTCGGGCAAACGATGGCCACCGGCAAACACGTGGTGGTCATCGGTGGCGGTGATACCGGTAGCGACTGCGTTGGCACGTCGAACCGTCATGGTGCCGCTTCGATTGCCCAATTCGAATTGATGCCGATGCCACCTGAGGAAGAAATCAAACCGCTGGTGTGGCCGTACTGGCCGGTAAAGCTTCGCACCTCGTCGTCACACGAAGAAGGCTGCGAACGTGATTGGTCCGTGGCGACAAAGCGGTTTGAGGGTAGCAATGGCAAGGTTGAAAAGCTAATTGCGGCGCGGGTCGAGTGGAAAGACCAGGGGGGTCAAATGCGGATGCAGGAAGTACCCGGCTCTGAGTTTGAGATGAAGGCAGATCTCGTCTTGCTGGCGATGGGTTTTGTTGCGCCGACACAGACGGGCCTGCTCGAACAATTTGCGGCGCTCGGGGTAGAAAAGGATCAGCGGCAGAACGTCAAGGCCGCCACGGAAGGCACGATGGCCTACCAGACGACAAATCCCAAGGTCTTCGCCGCAGGCGACATGCGCAGGGGCCAGTCATTAGTCGTTTGGGCAATTCGCGAAGGACGCCAATGTGCCCGCTCGGTTGACGAATACCTGATGGGCACATCCGATTTACCGCGCTGAAGATTTTCGCCTGCCGGTGACATAATGCGGGGGCGCGGCCATTCGGTCGCGCCTTTTTTATTTCTGCCATGTCCACACTCAAAAACGACGTCTTTCTGCGTGCCTTGATGCGCGAGCCCACCCCCTACACGCCGATCTGGATCATGCGTCAGGCCGGACGGTATCTTCCTGAATACAACGCGACGCGTAAAAAGGCAGGCAGCTTTTTAGGGCTCGCAAAGAATCCAGACTACTGCACCGAAGTCACGATCCAGCCGCTTGATCGGTTTCCGCTGGATGCAGCAATTCTCTTTTCGGACATCTTGACCATCCCGGACGCGATGGGTCTGGGTCTGTACTTTGCGGAGGGTGAGGGTCCAAAGTTTAAACGTCCAATTCGCCACGAAGACGATGTCGCACGCTTGCCGATGGCGGATATGTTGTCCCTGCAGTACGTCTTCGACGCGGTCTCACAGATTCGCAAAACGCTGGATGGCCGGGTGCCGCTGATCGGGTTTTCCGGCAGTCCGTTCACCCTTGCCTGTTACATGATTGAGGGCGGCGGATCGGATGACTTCCGCCTGACTAAAACCATGTTGTTCCAGCGTCCCGACCTGTTGCACGACATTCTCAGAAAGAACACGCAAAGCGTAATCGCCTACCTGAACGCACAAATCGACGCTGGCGCGCAGGCCGTGATGCTGTTCGATACTTGGGGCGGCATACTTGCACACGCCGCCTACAAAGAGTTTTCCCTTAAGTACGTTCAAGAGATCATGGCCGGCCTAAAACGGACCGCGGATAACCGTGTGGTACCGCGAATTTTCTTCACCAAGGGCGGCGGGTTATGGCTCGAATCCATGGTTGATTGCGGGGCCGACGCCTTAGCCTGCGATTGGACGATTGATCTCGCCGACGCCAAGCGACGGGTAGGCAGCAAAGTGGCTCTACAAGGCAATCTGGATCCGTCGACGCTGTTTGCGCCGCCGGCGATCATCGAACAGGAAGCGCGCCGAGTTTTGCGGGAATACGCCTCGGACGGAGATGCCAACGGTCATGTCTTTAACTTGGGGCACGGAATCTCGCAATTTACCGATCCCGCCCATGTTGAAGCACTCGTTAACGCGGTACACCGCGCCAGTGCCAGGGGTGTGTAAAACGGCCAAGTCAAGCGAATTTTTTTCATTTTGTGGCAAATTTCTCTTGCTTATGCACAGAGACCTCGTTCCATATACTTCGGGTTGGTTTTTCTTGCAGCAGATGAAATATCACTACCAACCTATTGATTTAATTGATTTTATAAATTTCCCGCAGCGCACAATTATCCGTTGAAGGATAAAAACGTCGCCGCAGAACGTTGCGTGACGCGGAGTATGCACAAAGTTATCCACAGGCGTCCGACTCGTTTGACACCGCTGGGTTGTCAGGCGCAGCGGGCACCTGTTAAGGTTCATAAGTGCTAAACAAAACGCCTGCATTGTCGATCCCGCCTGGTTCGCCCGCCGTGACTCAGATCGCGAAAATCGGCCTCGACGTACCGTTGGCCAACACGTTTGACTTCCTGATTCCCAACAAGTTGGATGTGGAGCCTGGGCACCTCGTCATCGTGCCATTTGGCCGCCAGCGTGTCGTCGGCATCGTTGTTGCGGTGCGTGCCGAATCCGATATTCCCTTGGAAAAGCTGCGCGCAATCGAATCCGTCCGGAGCGATATGCCTGCAGTTTCAGCGGACCTGATCGCCGTATTTCAGTTTTGCTCGGCGTATTACCACGCACCCATCGGCCAAATCGCGTTGAACGCCATTCCGCCGATGTTGCGAAGCGTAAAGAAGCTGCCCGATAAACTGCACGCATCCATGCGCGCAGTTGGCATTACTTCGGCAGGGCGCTTGGCAATTGAGGCGCTGCCGGTGCGCTCCTCCGTGCAGCGCAGTATTCTGCAATGGCTGGCCGACGGACCGCAGTTGGAAAGCGCCCTGCGCCAGCGACACGTTCGTTCAAGCGCGCTGCTGAAGCGATTACGAGAGGCGGGCTTGGTTGAATCGCTCGACGCCTCAGCGATGCCGTCGTCGTTTGCTGCGGCCAATCCATCAACGACGACTACCCCGTCAACAAACACGCAGTCATCCGCGCCGGCGCTAAACCATGAGCAGCAGGCGGCTGTCGTGGCGATCATAAAAGTGCTTGACCCCGGTGCTGACGGCTATCAAGCGTTCCTGCTGGATGGAATTACCGGCAGTGGCAAGACCGAGGTCTATCTCGCCGCGATTGCCGAAGTGTTGCGACTCGGAAAACAAGCATTGGTGCTGGTTCCAGAAATCAACTTGACCCCAGCCTTTTTGCGGCATGTACGGTCTCGATTCCCGAACCACCAAGTCGCCCCGGCACATAGTGGTATGTCGAACCTTGCACGTTTTGTTGCATGGCGCAGCGCCCAAGACGGCGAAGCCGATATTGTCATCGGCACACGTCTTGCAATATTTACGCCGATGCCACGTCTGGGGATCATCATTGTGGATGAAGAACACGACGCCTCATACAAACAACAGGAAGGTGTGCGGTACTCCGCACGGGATGTTGCGGTCTTCCGTGCGAGTCAGGCCAGATGCCCCATCGTCCTCGGCTCCGCGACGCCATCCATTGAGACGCTCGACAACGTCGCGCGTGGACGCTTTACCCGCCTTGTCTTGCGCGAGCGCGCTGTGGCTCAAGCTGACCTGCCTACCGTTAGTTTTGTTGACCTCGACGCCGAGAAAGCACCTGACGGCATTACACAATCGATGATTCGCGCCATCGATGAGACCCTCAAGCGCGGCGAGCAGGCGCTGGTCTTTATCAATCGACGCGGTTTTGCGCCGGCATTGGTCTGCGGCGGTTGCGGCTGGATGCCCGAATGCCGGCGCTGTAGCGCACGTATGGTGTTCCACCGGGGAATAAAGCGATTACGCTGCCATCACTGTGGCGCTGAAGCAAAACTACCGCTCAAATGCGGCGAATGCGCCTCGACTGATCTGCACCCGGCCGGACAGGGAAGCGAGCGTATCGAGGACGCGTTAACCGCTGCGTTCCCCGACGGTCGCATCGCGCGGGTTGATCGCGATTCGACTCGACGCCGCGGGAGCGCAGAAGCCATTTTTGCCTCTGCGGAAAAAGGCGAAATCGATATCTTGGTTGGCACACAAATGCTGACAAAAGGGCACGACTTCCCGAAGATGACTTTCGTCGGCGTTGTGAATGCCGACGGCGCGGTGTTCTCGGCAGACTTTCGCGCCGCAGAACGGATGGCGCAACAACTGATGCAAGTTGCCGGGCGCGCGGGGCGGGCCCAGTTGCCGGGTCGGGTACTCATCCAAACAAGATTTGTCGAGCACCCCGTCTACCAAGCTGTCGCCAGCCACAACTACGCGGCGTTTGTTAGTGCGGCGTTGACTGAGCGAAGGCTCATGCATCTGCCGCCTTACTCTTACCTCGCGTTGCTTCGGACTGAATCACGCAATGCTGCCGCGCTGGACAGCTTCCTCCATCGCGCACAGCAGCTTGCCAAGAGTACGCTCGCCGAAACCATCGAGGCGGGCGGGCTGCGCGTTTGGGAACCCGTCACCGCGACGCTCGAACGCAAAGCGGGATACGTACGTAAACAACTCATGCTGCAAGCCGATTCGCGCCGTAGCATGCAACAATTTCTCACCAGCTGGATTGACGCATTACGCTCCGTCGACTTGCGCGCGGTACGCTGGGTGGTTGATGTCGATCCGGTTGACGTCTAGCTTCACCAAAATACAAACCCCCAATAAAGACGGTCGTTTTCACGACTTTTTGCCTGGAAATGCCCGCCAATAGGCGGTCTACCGGATTTTCAACCGGCACCCGAGAGTTTGACCTTCATTGCTTCTCGTAAAGTGCGACAGTTCTAGCGGAGCTATCCGTTTGTCGACCGCCTAGATAGGTGGTCGGAAGTGCCCCGCCTCAGATGCTTTTTTCTGAATTTCCATCGGGGCTTGCCTACCCTTACCATCTACCGTACGGCAAAAATTCGACGGTCGTGTTCGGCACGAAGCTTGTATTGGCATTACCAAGTTCTATGTTCGCACACCCCAACGTGACGCCATTCATCCGGAGTGAAGCCCGGCTTTGAACCGTTCCCGGGCTGCCGTCGTGTGCGATCAAGACCGGCACCTTAAGCTGGGTAGACGTGTACACGTTGGCTCCACTTTCGGGGTCCTGCGTGACGGGCGGAACAGCCGGATAGAAAGCAGACAGCAGCGAGAAATTTTGTTGGCTAGTAGTCGGCGGCGTTAGTGTTGCGCTGGCTCCCTAAATCGTCGAGCCCGCTACCGGTATTGAATAACGAATCCGAACGGGGAGCGACGAGATGTTTTCTGCGATGAGATAGAACCAGCAGCTTTGACCAGGCAACGAAGAGTTATTAGTCCTGTTGACCTGTACGCCATTCAGGTAGAGAGCAGTATTCACCACCCTGATCCGTAAAAATGCCGCATCGCCGCTGCTAGCTGGCGCGTTGACCTTAAAGGTTCGGATAACGGTAGAGCCGGCCGTGGCAGGAGCGATGTAACAAACCCGTGCTCCCTTCAGTCGGTCAGGGGCGCCGGCCGCTGGTGTACTTTGGACAGCCGCATTGCTGACCATTGAGGTCAAAGCCGTTGTGCCAGCCGCAGATGTGTACGCGGTAATTGTTGGGTCAAGTGTCACCGGCGAGAGTGGGCCGTGGACCGCCTCAAGACAATAGGAGTGCCCGCCTTCTTCTTCGAATGAAAACCAACGCGTCTGGTTGCCTTCGTCGAACTGATGTGTCACTGTTGAATTGCACTGAATTTTGACCCACTTAGGGAAGTGATTTGCATTAGAAATTGATCCACGTCTAACCACTATCCTGCTTATTTTTTGAGCAGGAGCATGAAGGAGTGATTGACGTGGCAAT
>Ga0315906_10003572_pt1 | contig 20630 bp, 14 predicted proteins | sample LakEriMetagenome_4_FD_203526 | JGI IMG/M metagenome (GOLD analysis project Ga0315906, IMG submission 203526) | Freshwater fungal communities from buoy surface, Lake Erie, Ohio, United States - Buoy 2 MA122 | ecosystem: Environmental > Aquatic > Freshwater > Lake > Lake biofilm | place: USA...
AAAAGACCCGCGTCGCTGAGATCGACGGTGTTCGCGTGCGGGAAAAGCTCGCCTCTCTCGGTGCAGGTCCTTTCACTGATGCTTGAGAAAACTCAGCCTGCATTCCATGAGAAATCCTGCCATCCTCCTCGCCATCCTGCTCATGATGCCCCCTCTTTTGGGCGCTGCCGATCTCTCCCGTTGGGAGGACGATTTTTCCGATTCGGCCAAGCTGCTGCAGGAGATGGGCGTGGAGACCAGCAAGTTTGGCACCAGCAACAATGAGACTCTCGCAGGGCTCAGTATGTGATTTTCAGGATGAATCCATCGAGGGCCCACCAAGCATCGCATGCCTTTCCCGAAGCGGAAGTGACGGACTCGTGGACCGTGCGTGGGATCCTTCCGTGAAACTTCTGTGCAAGAAATTTTAGTGTTGCGGGTATTAGGCTCGTGACACCCATAGAACACGTTCCAAATACGGCACAGAAGCGTTCCAAGAGCGCTGCGGGTGCAAACATTGAGGCTCCGGCGCTGGATCGGGGGCTGGCGGTCCTGGAGGCGCTGGATGCGAGGCCGGAGGGGATGAGTTTGTCGGAGATCAGTCGTGTGATCGGTAGTCCGAAAAACTCGACCTCACGCTTGCTACAGACGCTGATGGTGCGCGGTTATGTGGAGCGGGATGAGGCGACGATGATCATCCGACTGACGGGCAAACTGCTCCGTCTGGGGCATCCGCGCGTGGGGCGCGTGAGCTTGGTGGAGTGTGCATTGGAACCGATGCGGTCGCTGCGGGATACGGTGGGCGAGACGGTGCAGCTTGGCATTCCCATCGGCGATGAAGGTGTGGTCATCGAGCAGGTGGAGAGCACGCAGGCGGTGCGCATCTGCGTGGAGATCGGGCTGCGCTTTCCGCTGCACAATAACGCTCCCGGCAAGGTGCTGCTGGCTTTTCAGCATCCGAAGTCGTGCGAGCGCACGATCCAGCGATTGAAGCTGGCGCGTTTCACCGCGCGCACGATCACCACGAAGGAGGCGCTGCGGCAAGAATGTGAGCGCGTGGTGAAGCTGGGCTATGGCACGGACTGGGGCGAGGCGGACGAAGGCATTCATTGCGTGGCTGCGCCGGTGTTTGACCGGCCGAATCACCTGCTGGCGGTGATTTGGGCCTCCGCGGTGGCTGGACGCATGCCGAAGGCACGTTTTCCGAAAGTGGCGGTCGAGGTGATGAAAGCCGCGCGTGAAATCGAAAGGAGGCTGCGGGCATGAAGCGCGTCTTTTGGATCTTTGGATGCCTGACGGGGCTTTCGAGTGTCTTTGCGGATGATTTCTTCACCGCGAAAATCGAGCCACTGCTCAGGCAGCGCTGCTACGAGTGCCATTCGCATGAGAAGAAGATGAAGGGCGGGCTGACGCTCGATTCGAAATCAGGCTGGGAGCAAGGCGGGGACTTGGGGCCGGCAGTTTTGCCGGGCAAACCCGAGGAGAGTCTGCTCATCAAGATGGTGCGCTGGAGTGACGAGGAACACCAGATGCCGCCGAAGGAAAAACTGCCATCGACAGAGATTGCGCTGCTGGAGGAATGGGTGAAGCGCGGTGCGCTGGATCCTCGCGTCGTGGTGAAGAAACGACCCACGGAGTCGGATTGGTGGTCGTTGAAGCCGCTGGTGCTACCGAAGGTGCCTGAGGTCGCTCAAGTTGAACATCCGGTGGATCGTTTCATCCGCACACGCCTCGCCGAGCTGAAGATTATGCCTTCGCCGGAGGCGGATCGGCGTACGTTGATTCGGCGCGTGATGTTTGATCTGCATGGGTTGCCGCCATCGCAGGCGGACGTGGAGGCGTTTATGCAGAATATGGACCCGAAGGCTTATGAGAAGCTGGTGGATCGCCTGCTGGAATCACCACGCTATGGTGAGCGCTGGGCGCGGCACTGGCTGGACACGATTCATTTTGCCGAGACGCACGGCTGCGGTCACGACCTACCCCGCGATCAGGCGTGGCGCTACCGCGACTATGTCATCACCGCGCTGAACGAGGACAAGCCGTGGTCGCGCTTCGTGCGCGAGCAGCTCGCGGCCGATGTGTTGTTTCCCGAGGAGCCGAAGCTCATCGCGGCGCTCGGTTTTCTTGGTGCGGGTGTCTTTGACCACAGCGCCTATCAGACCGCACCGAAAAACTTCGATTACCTCGACCGCGATGACCTCGTGACGCAGACGCTGGGTGCCTTTGCCAGCACCACGGCGAACTGTGCCCGCTGCCACGCGCACAAATTCGATCCCATCTCGCAGGACGACTACTACGCGCTGCAGGCGGTGTTCGCGGGGCTCATCGAGGGCGACATTCCTTTCGATGAGGACAAGACGGTCGCGCAGTCGAGAAAACGCTGGCAATCGCTCCTCACCGCCGCCGAGGCGAAGGACAAGGCCGCGCTGCTCACGCCGGAAAATGCCGCGCTGGTCAGCGCCTGGGAAAAAATCCAAGGAGCGCCGGTGAAGTGGATGCCGCTGAGTTACGAGAGCTATGTCAGCACCGACGGCACGGGCTTCGCGCGGTATGCCGACATCCTGCTCGCCAATGGCCCGAAGCCGGATAAGGACACTTACATCGTCACCGGGAGCACGCCGCTGACCACCATCACGGCGCTGCGACTCGACACGCTGGCAAACGACTCACTGCCGCAAAAAGGCCCAGGCCGTCAGGACAACGGCAACCTCACGCTCAGCGAGCTCGAGGCGCAGGTCTTTGAACCGGGGACGACGCAGCCGGCCAGGCTGAAGTTCGCGCGAGCGACGGCCGACTTCGATCAAGCAGGCTATGCGGCAGCAGCAGCCATTGATGGCAATCCAGCGACCGGCTGGGGCATTCACCCTTCTGTCGGCCAGTCGCATCACATCGTGTTTGAGCTGGCGCAACCCCTCACGCTGAAAGCGGGAGCCAGGCTCACCCTCTCGCTCAAGCAGTTGGCCGGCAGGTCGCACCTCATCGGCTCCTTCAAGCTGTCCGCTACCGATGAACCCGTCGCACGCGCTGCTGCCATGCCGATATTGGCGCAGGAGGCGCTCATGCTGCCTGCTGAGAAACGCAGCGAGCCACAGCGACTCGCGCTTGCCGCTCACGCGCTGCGGATTCGTGCCGATGAGGAAATGAAAAAGCTGCCCGCGCCCGCGCAGGTCTATGCCGCGGCGAAGAAGGCCGATGTGCTGCTCGCCGTGGGCAAAGGCACGCCGACCACCATCGCGAAAGCGAAGACCGTGCAGGTGCTGAAGCGCGGCGAGTTTGACAAGCCGATGAAGGAGGCTGTGAGCGGTGCCTTGAGTGCGATTCAGGCGCTGCCCGCCCGTTTTGAAAAAGCGCACACCTCGGATGAATCCGCGCGCCGCGCCGCGCTGGCCGACTGGCTCGCGGATGAAAAGAACCCGCTTACGTGGCGCAGCATTGCGAACCGCGTGTGGCACTATCATTTCGGTCGCGGCCTTTGCGATACACCGAACGATTTTGGCCGCATGGGCGGCACGCCCTCGCATCCCGAATTGCTCGACTGGCTCGCCTGCGAGCTGCGTAACCACGGCGGCTCGCTGAAGCATCTGCATCGTCTTATCGTGACCAGCGCCGCCTATCGGCAAAGCAGCGCCCATCGCGACGACGCGGTGCTTTTGGATGCTGACAATCGTCTCCTCTGGCGCATGAACCGCCTGCGGCTCGATGCGGACAGCTATCGCGACTTTGTGCTCGCCACCAGCGATTGCCTCGATCCCGCGCTTGGTGGCCCGAGCGTGCGGCAGTTCGTCACCGGCCCGCCCGTGCAGCTCACGCCCACGCTGAACTACGAGGCCTACGACTGGTCCGTGCTGCCCAAGCATCGCCGCAGCATCTACCGCTTCGTCTGGCGTGGCGTGCCCGATCCCTTCATGGACGCGCTCGACTTCCCCGATCTCGGCATGCTCGCTCCCGCACGTGGTTTCTCCGCCTCCGCGCTGCAATCGCTGGCGCTCTACAACAACCGCTTCGTGCTCTACTTCAGCGGCGAGCTTGGAAAACAACTCACCACGCCCGAAGAAGCCGTGCGCCGTGTCTTGCTCCGCGAACCCAATGCGGAAGAGAAAACGAACTTCACCACCTTCGCCCAAAAGAACGGCCTCGCCGCGCTCTGCCGCGTGCTGCTCAACAGCAACGAGTTCCTGTTTGTGGATTGAACCATCTTGCTCATGAAAAACGGTCTTTTACTCATCCTCTGGCTCTTGGCTACTCCTCTCAGTGCGTTGAAAGCGGAGGACAAAATCTCCCACCGCCTCCTCGTCACCGACTACGGCGGCAACCGCGTGTGCATTGTGTCTGCATCCGGTGAGATCGAGTGGGAATATCCGGCGACCACGCCGCAGGACTGCTGGCTGCTGGCAAATGGAAACGTGCTCTTCAGCCAGAGCGCCGGCGCGGTGGAGGTCACGCGGGACAAGAAGGTGGTATGGCAATACACCGCGCCGCCGCAGGCCAAGGTCCACTCCTGCCAGCCTTTGCCCGATGGCAGCGTGCTCGTGGCCGAGTGCTTCATGAGCCGCCTCGTCATCGTCGGCCGCGATGGCCGTGTGGTGAAGGAACTGCCAGTGAAGTCCACACCGAAGGTCATGAGTCACCAGTTTCGCGGCGTGCGCCGCAGCACGGACGGTCACTTCTGGGTGTGCCTCATGGATGAAAAGAAGGTCGTCGAACTCGATGCTGAAGGGGCACAATTGCGCGAGATCCCGCTCAACGGGCAACCCGGCGGGATCGTGAAGCTGCCGAACGGTCATCTCATCGTCAGTCTTTGGGACAAGACGAGCATTGTCGAACTCGACGAAAACTTGAAGACCGTGTGGCGCATCGGCGAGAACGAGTTGGCCGGAAACCCGCTGCGCATCCCCATGGGCATTCATCGGCTTCCGAACGGCAACACCGTCTTCGGCAATTACATCGGCCACGGCTTCACCCGCAAGCAACCCATGCTCTTCGAGGTGACGCCGGACAAGAAAGTGGTCTGGGAGTTCGCCGACCACACCCGCTTCAAGACCGTCTGCCAGGTGCAGATCATCGACACGCCCGCCGACCCGCTGAATGGCGAGGTCTGCGCTGAAAACCTTCTCTTCATGCCATGAACCCGCATCCCATCCTGCGCCGTGATTTTCTCTCCAGCGTGAGCGGAGGCTTCACCGGTCTCGCGCTCACGCATTTGCTGGCCCGTGAGTCATCGGGCTCTTTTGCCAAGCCGGAACTCAATGGCGGCATTCATCATCGTGCGAAGGTGAAGCGTGTGATCCAGCTCTTCATGAATGGCGGCGCGAGCCCGATGGACACCTGGGACTACAAATCCGCGCTCACGAAGCTCGACGGACAGAAGCTCGGCTCCAAAACGAAGATCGAAGGCGCGACGGGCATGCAGGGCGCGTTGATGAAAAGCCCCTTCGAGTTCAAGCCGCACGGGCAGTGCGGCAAGTGGGTGAGCAGCCTCTTTCCTGAGCAGGCGAAACTCGTCGATGAGATGGCCTTTCTCCAGGCGATGACCGGTCGCTCGAATGTCCATGGCCAGAACGCCTACCTGATGAACAACGGCTTCCTGCTGCCCGGCTTTCCCTGCATGGGCGCGTGGATCTCGTATGCGCTCGGCAGCCTCAGCGATAACCTGCCTGGCTTCATCGTCCTGCCGGATGCGCGCGGCCTGCCCTACAACGGCCGCGGCTGCTTCACCGCCGGCTTTTTACCGGCCGTGCATCAAGGCACGGTCATCAAGAGCGACAGCCCGCAGCCGATTCCCGACCTCTTTGCCTCGGACCAGTTCGCCTACGCCACGCGCAGCGCCGATGCCGACGGTCTTGCGCTGCTCAATCAACTGAACCGCGCCCATGTCGCGCAACATCCTGGCGACTCACGGCTCGCTGCCCGCGTCTCCGGTTATGAACTCGCCGCGAAGATGCAGATGAGCGCCCCAGAAGCCTTTGATGTCATGCGCGAGCCCGAGTCCGCCCGCAAGGCCTACGGACTCGACAACCCGGACAAAGCCACCGCCGACTTCGCCAAGCGCTGCCTCCTCGCCACGCGTCTCATCGAGCGCGGCGTGCGTTTTGTCCAAGTGTGGAGCGGCCCCGAAGGCGCGGTAAACAACTGGGACAACCACGGCAACATTCCCACGCAACTCCCGCCCATGGCCCGCAGCATCGATCAGCCCATTGCCGCGTTGCTGCGCGACCTCCGCCAGCGCGGTCTCGCCGAGGACACGCTCGTCGTGTGGGCCACCGAGTTTGGCCGCACGCCCTTCTCCCAAGGCTCGCTTGGCCGCGACCACAACTGCGGCACCTTCGTCAGCTGGCTCTGGGGCGCAGGCATCAAAGGTGGCATCACCCACGGCGTCAGCGACGAAATCGGCTACCAGGCCGCCCAAGACATCACCACTGGCTACGATCTCCACGCCACCATCCTGCACCTGCTCGGTATTGATCACGAGAAGCTCACCGTGCGCACCAACGGCGTCGACCGACGCCTCACCGATGTGCATGGGCATGTGGTGAAGGAAGTGCTGGCGTGACCAGCGGAGTGGCTTGCCTTCCAACTGAAGCCTCAGAAGCCATTCCCCTTGAAACCACGCTTACGCCTCCGTCTTGAGCGCCTTCATCACCATCTCGCGGAAGGCGCGGATGTGGGCGAGTTCATGATCTGCCTGGTGATGATGCAGCAGGATGGATTCGTGGCCGAAAAGTGCCGACACATCCCGCAGATGGACAGCCCCGTGCAGCGAGGGCTTCCAGTGCCGCGCGGCGGTGGAGGGTAATGGCACGACGGCGATCCCCAGGCCCATCTGCACGTAGCTGATGGTCAGTGCAAGGTTGGTGGAGGTGAGTGCGACACGGGCTTCTGAAAAGCCATGCTCGGCCAGCACGCGAGGAACCCTGCCACTCACCGCAGAGCCCTGGCCAGGGAGGATCAGACGGTGTGTGCTCACATCGGCATGCGTGAGGCGCCGTCGGCTTAGAAGCGGATGATTCGAAGGACAGAGCAGGTGAAAACAGAACCGCGTCAGCTCCACTGCCTGGGAGCCTGAGTGTCTGCTGTCGGCATTTTCGGCCCCGACGATGGCAATGTCCGCCTGTCCGCGCTTGAAGAGGTCCAGGGATTCCAAGGACGGACGGTCCAGAAGCGTCAGTTCCACGTTGGGATGCTTCTGACGATATTTCGCGATGAGGTGAGGCAACTCATGGGTGAGCAGCGCGGTGGTCGTGGCGAGCGTGAGCCGGCGCTGGAGGGTGCCGCGGCGTTCGGCAAAGAGGGCACGGATGCCGTCGAAGCTTTCGAGCAACGGGGAGGCCAATTGGAGTAAAAGCTCGCCATCCTCCGTGAGCACCGCCTCGCGTCCGCTGGTGGACACCAGCCTGACTTCGAACTCCCGCTCCAGCGCGCGCACCTGCTGCCAGACAGCGGGGCCGGACAATCCGAGCTTCCTCGCGGCCTCGGCAAAACTGCGCCCGCGCGAGATCTCGACGAGCGCTCGCATCTGTCGCAGGCGAACCTCCTTGTAGTAGTGACGGCTATTTTCCTTCATTAAGCTCAGCTTCATGGTCGTTAGGAAGGTTTTCAAACGGCTTATGCAATGAATCCGTCTCGTGACGGGTATGTCATGGAGCCGCATGCGACTGTCGTTTCCCATCATCACCCTTTTCCACGTGCCAATGGCGGCGCTGTGCGCTGGTGACCTGTCGGTCGTGCGCTACAACCGCGATGTGCTGCCGATCCTGGCGGATCAGTGTTTCCAGTGCCACGGCTTTGACAAGGCCAACCGCAAAGCGGGGCTGCGTCTGGATCAGCGCGAGGGTGCGATGGCAGAGCTGGAGTCGGGAGCACGCGCGATCGTGCCCGGGGATGTGAAGGCGAGCGCGCTGGTGGAGCGCCTTTTCACGAGCGACACGGATGAGGTGATGCCGCCGAAGAAATCGGGCAAGGCGCTCACGTCGGCGCAGATGGAGGTCTTGAAGCGATGGATCGAGCAGGGGGCGAAATATGAGCCGCATTGGGCCTATGTTCCGCCGGTGAAGACGGAGCCGCCCGTGGTGGCGGCTGTGACTCAGCCGGTCGATCGTTTCATTCACGCGCGACTGGCGAAGGAAGGCATCGCGCCTGCAGCGGAAGCGGATCGCGCGACATTGATCCGCCGCGTGACGCTTGATTTGACCGGCCTGCCTCCTACGCCGCTGGAGGTGGACGCGTATGTGAATGATCAGCGAGCAGACGCGTTTGAGCGTGTGGTGGATCGCTTGCTGCAATCGGAGCATTTCGGTGAGCGCTGGGCGCGCTGGTGGCTCGACCTGGCGCACTATGCGGACAGCGACGGCTATTTGCAGGACTTCATTCGGCCGGTGGCGTGGCGCTGGCGGCAGTGGGTGGTGGACGCGTTCAATCGCGACATGCCGTTCGATCAATTCACCGTCGAGCAGCTCGCGGGCGATCTGTTGCCTGACGCGACGATCTCGCAGCGCATGGGGACGGGTTTCCTGCGCAACACGCTGAGCAATCGCGAGGGCGGCGCGGATCTGGAGGAGTATCGCGTGAACCAGGTGCTCGACCGCGCCGCGACTCTCGGCACGACGTGGCTGGCGCTGACCACCGGCTGCGCGCAGTGCCACGATCACAAGTTCGACGCCATCTCGCAGCGCGAGTTTTACCAACTGTATGCCTTCTTCAACAATGCGGACGAGGTGAACATCGACGCGCCGCTGCCCGGCGAGCGTGAGCCGCGCGAGGCCGCGCAGGCGGACCATGACCGCAAGCGCGCGGAGCTGATCGCGCCTCTGGCGGCGCAGGTGGCGGAATTGCAGGCGGATTGGGAAAAGCGGCTGCTGCATGCCGAGGCGCACCCGGGTGAGGACTTCACCTGGGATCGTTCGTTGGAGTTGCTGGGATTGCAGTGGGGGCAAGGCCTCGGCGAGGGACAACTCGAAGGCATCAACATCATCAAGACGCCGCTCGCGCAACGCACGCAGGATCAGAAGGACCAGCTGCTTGACTATTTCCTCAAAGCAGCGCCCGTGGCCTACGCGGACAAGTGGAAGACGCTGAAGCTCGCCGAACTCAAATCAAAGCTCGACGCGCTGGCAAAGGAGCTGCCGCCCGTGACACGCGCGCCGGGCATGATGAGTTATTCGCATCAGCGGACCACGCATCTCTTTGAACGCGGCGACTTCCGCCGGAAGGGCGCGGAAGTGAATCCCGGCACACCTGCCGCGCTGCCTCCGCTGAAGGGCGGCAGCGACCGCTTCGCGCTCGCGCGGTGGCTTGTCTCCTCCGAGCATCCTTTGACCGCTCGTGTGGTGGTGAACCGTCTGTGGCAGGAGATGTTCGGGCGCGGCATCGTGGCCACGTCGGAGAATTTTGGCGTGCGCGGAAACCGGCCTGCGCATCCTGAACTGCTCGACTGGCTGGCGGTGGACTTCATGCGCGGCGGCTGGAGCATCAAATCGACGCTGCGGCAGATCGTGCTTTCACAGACCTATCGCCAGTCCTCCAAAGCGCGGCCCGAACTTGCGGAGCGCGACCCTTTGAACGTGCTCGTGGCTCGGCAACAGCGCATGCGGCTTTCCGCGGAGGCTGTGCGCGACGCGTCGCTGGCGGCGAGCGGCTTGCTTACGCGCACGATCGGCGGCCCGAGCGTGAAACCGCCGCAGCCAGCGGCAGTATCAAAAGACGGCTACAAGAACGACTGGACGACGTCCGCCGGTGCGGACCGCTACCGGCGTGGGCTTTACACCTGGCTGCAACGCACCTCGCCCTTCGCTCAATCGGTCACCTTTGACCTTCCCGACCTCAGCCGGAGCTGCACACGTCGCGAGCGGTCCAACACGCCGCTGCAATCGCTCAATCTCCTCAACGATCCCGCCTTCCTCGAAGCCGCGCAGGCTCTCGCATCACGCGTGCGGCGTGAATGCCACGGCGATGATGCCAAGCGTCTGCACCAGGCCTTCCAGCTCACGCTCTCACGCCCGCCGCGCGAGGAGGAGCAGAAGCGTCTGCTCGACTACCTGCAACAGCAGCGTGCGATCTTTGCCAGCGATCCGAAATCCGCCGTCGATCTCCTCCAAGACCAGCCCGCCGGGACTGATGCCGCGTGGATCGCGCTCGCCAGCGTGCTGCTCAATCTCGATGAGTTCATCACCCGTGAATGACCGCATGAATCCCCAGCCCTTCAGCCGCCGTAGTTTTCTACAGTCTGCATCAGCCGCCATGGCCGCGACGGTGATTCCGTCGGCACGCGCCGCGCCCGCGCATCCCTACATCGACATCCACACACATCTCGGTGCGTTTCGTTTCGGAAAGATGGTCAGCATCAAAGGGTTGCTTCAATGGATGGATTCGAATGATGTCGAGCGCGCCTGCATCCAACCGCTCGTTTCGCCAGAGTCGTCTCCTGGCATCCAGCCGATGCAGACGAGCGAGGCGGCGTTGGAGGCTGCAAAAGCCCATCCTGATCGCTTGATCGCGTTTTGTGGTCTCGATCCGCGTGTCACCATCGATCCCGCCGCGCCGAAGACCTACCCCGAGCGACAGGGACACGTGAATGGCGTGAAGGGGCTGATCGAGATCCTCAAGCGCTACAAGGACGCTGGCGCTCGCGGACTCGGCGAGCACAAGGTGGGCCTGCCTTTCGACCATCCGCAGATGATGCAGCTCTACGAGGCCTGCCAGACGCTGGAGCTGCCGATTCTTTTCCATCTCGACGATCTGCGCGGCATCGACACGCCAGGCCTGCCCCGGCTGGAGAACGCACTGAAGGCATTCCCGAAGCTGCCCTTCATCGGCCATGCGTGCGGCTTCTGGTCCTCCATCTCGGGCGATGTGACGAAGGAGGACTTTGGACGTTATCCGAAGGTGCCGCGTCCCATCACGCCGGGTGGCGCGCTCGACCGGCTCATGGACGCGTATCCCAATCTCCACGGCGACCTCTCCGAGCCCGGCGGCCAGATCGCGCTTACGCGTGATCCGGTCTTCGCGCGGGAGTTCGTCATCCGCCGCACCGACCGCCTGCTCTTTGGCAGCGACTTCCTAGCGCCGGGCCAGGAGATACCGCAGTTTCAAATCCTGTCCGCGATGAACCTGCCCGACGAGGTGCAATACAAGATCCATCGCGGCAATGCCATACGTCTCCTCAAACTTGGTGGTCGCTGAACTCGAATCGCAATCCCGCACCATGAACCCCATGCCGATCACCCGCCGCTCCTTCCTCGCCCAAAGCTCGCATGGCATTGGCGCGGCTGCCTTGTGGCATCTGCTCGCACGCGATGGATTCGCCGCACAGCCGCATTTTGCGCCGAGGGCGAAAAACGTGATCTTCCTCTTCATGATGGGCGGTCCGTCGCAGGTCGATCTGTTTGATCCGAAACCGAAGATGGCGGCCATGCACGGCCAGCCGATGCCCACGTCCATCCTCGGTTCTGCCAAGAAGAGCGCGACCGGAGGCGTGCTTGAGACCGTGATGGCCAGTCCGCGGAAGTTTGCGCGCCACGGGCAGTGCGGCATGGAGTTCTCCGAGTTGCTGCCGCACACCGCCGCGCTCGCCGACGAGATTTGCATGATCCGCTCGATGCACTGCGAGCAGAGCAATCACGACCCCGCGCAACTGCTGCTGCACTGCGGCACGCCGTTGTTTGGAAATCCCAGCATGGGCGCGTGGGTGAACTACGGCCTCGGCAGCGTCAGCCAGAATCTGCCCGGCTACCTCGTGCTGCTCTCCGATGACAGCCACGGGCTCGAAGGCGCGGGCGCGGCTCTCTGGGGCAGCGGCTTCATGCCCTCGACCTATCGCGGCGTGACCTTCCGCGGCTCCGGCGATCCCATTCTACATCTCAGCAATCCGCGAGGCATCAGCACCACCACGCAGCGCGCCCGGCTGGATGCGTTGCGTGATCTGAACTCGATGAACCAGCAGCGCACCGGCGATGCCGAGATCGCCTCGCGCATCGCCGCATATGAGATGGCTTTTCGCATGCAAAGCGCCGCGCCCGACCTGATCGACCTGCGCGGCGAGAGCGAGGCCACGCGCGAGATGTATGGCCTGAACCACGAAACGACGCGCGCCTTTGGCACGAACTGCCTGCTCGCCCGCCGCATGGTGGAGCGCGGCGTGCGCTTCGTGCATCTCGTGCACAGTTCATGGGATCATCACGGCAAACTGACCCAACGCCTCGCTGACAACTGCGCCATGACCGACCAGGGGGCCGCCGCGCTGCTGAAGGATCTCAAGCAGCGCGGCTTACTCGATGACACGCTCGTCGTCTGGGCGGGCGAGTTCGGCCGCACGCCAATGGGCGAGGTGCGACGCGGCGTAAGCGGCGACGGACGCGATCATCACCCGAACGCCTTCACCCTCTGGATGGCCGGCGGCGGCGTGAAGCGCGGCCACGTCCACGGCGCCACCGACGACTTCGGCTACGGCGTCGTCAGCGCCCCCGTCCACGTCCACGACCTCCAGGCCACCATCCTGCATCTCCTCGGCATCAACCACGAACAGCTCACCTACCGCCACGCAGGCCGTGATTACCGCCTCACCGATGTGCATGGGCATGTGGTGAAAGACATCCTCGCATGAGTCGCCATGCCCACTGCGCGGAACAACCACGACGCCCACGATTGCGCCGAACGCATTCGCGAGCGGTTTGTCGCTCTGTTCAGCCAGACGTGCGATGGGAAGTCGGGGCCGCTGTGCCGATGAGGGATCGCTGGTCAAGTCGTGGCCGACGATTTTCCGGCTTGCACCGAAAATTGTGAGTTGGCATCACGTGGGAAAATTCGGATGATTGTCTCATGAAAACCATTCGTCGCTTCTTCACTCTTGTGCTTGTGGCCTTTTGCGGCCTTTTGTCAGTCAGCGTCCTCCATGCGGAGGCGAGTGACATCATCATCCCCGAGTTTTCTCTCGACAACGTCACGCTAGAAGATGCGGTCATGTCTGTTATCCGAAAATCGGTGGAGGTGGACCCGCATAAACAGGGCGTCAATGTCATCATGAAGAAGGGAAATGCCGAGGTGGCCAAACTTACGTTGAAACTCCAAGGACAAAGCGTGAAATCCATCTTGAGAACAATCGCGGATCTTTCTGGCCTTGAGCTTGCGCAGGAAAAAGGCGCTTACGTGCTCAAACCACGGAAGGAGACCGCTGCTGTGGTCCCGCTAGTTCGTGCCCCCTTGAACCAAGTCGTCCTTTTGCCAAATCAGACGAGGCAAGCGGCGGACATTCCCGGTTATGCAGAAAAGTTGATCATCCCCGCGATCCATCTGTCCGGCACGCCCCTCAATGAAGCATTCCGCATCCTAGTCGAGAAGGCGCGCAACGCAGTGACCGATCCCGACATCCACATCAGCATGCAGGTCAGACTCGGCAGGGTGCTCACAGATCGTGAGTTTGATCGCAATGATCAAGGGCGGAGCGGTCCCCTAATCACACTGAATCTGGAGAATCAAAGCTTGGCAATGGTGCTTGAGAAATTCGCCGGACAATTGGGGCTCAAGGTCAAGCAACGCAGTGGCCACTATCGGATTGAGCCGTAATTGGCTGCTGTCAGCCGGTGCCTCATCGTTAACGACCTGTCTGCAATCCAGACAACCAAGCAACCACGATGACGTTGAGCGTGTTCACCATAGGGTGCCGAGGCGCTTGCGGTAACTCCGCGAACCCGGAGAGCTGGATTGAACCAATCACGATGTCACCAGCGACGACATCGGCGCCAGGCCGCTTTTAAGACATTGCCGCCGGCTACGACCTTCACGCCACCATCCTGAACCAACTCGGTCTCGACCACACCCGCCTCCACAACGGCCGCCCCGAACGCCTCACCGATCCCGAGGTCACCGGAGCGCGGATCGTGTCTGAACTGTTGGCATGAAAGGAAGGAGGATGCGGCGTGGCGTCTAGCGCAGGTCTCTTGAAAAACGCCGTCTGGCATCGCGTTAAGGGCGAAGTATGCTGCACCGAAGAACCCTTCTCAGTCAGGCTGTGGCCTCAGCAGGCGCGACTCTTGCCGGCACCTTCTTTCCTGCCATCCGCCAGGCAGCCGCTGCTTCTTCGAAATCATCCGGTGGTCCCAAGCGTGTCGTATTCTTTTTACAGAATCAAGGCTTTGACCCAAAGACCTGCGTCCCCGCAGGCATGACACACAGTGGCTCGCTGGCCAAGGTGAGGCTGCCGGAGCCGATCTCGCCACTGGAGCCTCTGAAGGAACGGCTGCACATCATCAACGGCTTGCATGGTTTGCACACCAGCCCTGCGCACAGCGCTTTCTTCGGCGCGTTGGGCGGATATCGTGGTGATGATGGCTCCCCGCCGCTGGGTCCGACCATTGACTATGAGCTGAGCAAACAGCTACCGGAGACCCTCCTGCCACTCCTGTGCATCGGGATGGACTCAATGGAGAACATGAAGGCAAAGCCCACGGTGGCAAATCTCTCCGCCAGCGGCGCGGGTCAGCCGATCTTCATGCACTCCAATCCCAATCATCTCTATCAGATGCTTTACGGTGGTATCTCAGAGGGAGGCATTCGCAGGCAGCATGAGGCGCGGTCGCATTTGTTTGATCGCATCGAGCAGATGGCCGGTGCTCATGGCAAGCATCTGCCGATGGCGGATCAGGGACGCTACAGCCAATTTGTGAGGGGCTTTGAGGACATGAACGGATTGCGGGCGAGGCTGGGCGCTGCCTCGGCTCACCTGCGCCAATTCGCACCGAAGGTGGATGAGCGCTACACGAGGCCACAATTCGAAACGGACTGGCATGATGCGCTGCTGGATATAGGCATTTCGGCCTTGAAGTCCGGTATCACCAGTGTGCTGACCATCGGTTCCGGGCGCGGTGAGATCTTCGGTTCGTGGAAAGGTATTGGCGTGCAGGAACAAGGACACAACCTCGGGCACATGGAGCAGCCGGACAATCCGATCTGGATCAAGATTCGCCAATACAACAGCCGCATGTTGGTGCGTCTTGTCGAGCAGCTCGAGAGTGTGCGCGAGGGCAGTGGCACCATGATGGACAACACCCTCATTGTTTACACTAGCAACAACGCCGACAAGCAGCACACCAACGGCGCCACTTGGCCGGTGATGCTGATCGGTAACTGCGGGGGCATCTTCAAAACAGGCTGCTTCACTCAGTTCGATGGCAAGCGCCCGATCAATGCGCTCTACTCCACATTGCTGAATGTCGCTGGCGTGAATTGTGACCGCTTTAACATGAGCGACAAGATGGCCGCGCAGTTCGATGCTGGCAAAGGCCCCCTGAAGGAAATCCTCGTGTGACAAAGATAGCCTTCTTCATCACGACTGCGCTGGCTGGTGCTGCGGCTTCTGGCTCTGATCTCTATTATCCCGGACAGCCGGTGCATGGTTCTTTCCAAAAGCTGGGCCGTGTCTTTTTGGACAAGCACTGCATCGAGTGCCATGATAACGACACGAAAAAAGGTGGCCTCTCGCTGGAGGGTCTGGGCACTGTTGATGAGACGAATGCCGCGCTTTGGAAATCCATCTGGGCACAGGTTTCGCTGAAGGAAATGCCACCCAAGAAGCGAGATCAGCCGGAGGTCGTCGAGCGACTCCGCTTTGCCGGGTGGATCATCACCGAGTTGCAGCGGGCGATGAAAGACAAGGGTGGCTTTGAGGCGCATCTCGATCCGAAGAAGGGCAATTTCGTGGATCACGAGCTGCTGTTCGGGCCGCTGCCCAAGGGTATCGTGCTGGCACCTGCATCCTCGCCGGCTCGCCTCTGGCGTGTCACACCACAGGAGCACATCACGAGGCTCAATGAGCTGATTAACGTGGAACCGCCTTTTGATCCAGCCCAGCCGGGCCTGCGAGCTCATGGCGACTCCGTGCCCACGAACCACGGCGGCGAGTTGAAACTCTACTTTGGCATCGACCAGATCCTCCGAGTCGATGGTGGAACGGTCGCCTATGCCACCGCAGTGAAAAGCGTGCCTGTGGTGCTATCCTCCCCGCGCAAAAGCGGTCTGAAAAACTATCCTACCCTGACTTCGGTCAACAGCGCCGAGTCTACGCAGATTTTGAGCAAGGCGACGGACATCCTCAACTATATGGCACAGGGTGTTCGCAGCCTCGTGGGCCTGCCGGAGCAGATCACCGATGACCCCAAGACCTACGATAAGGTGAAACCGCCGGGTGATATCCGTGGCCAGCCTACCTCCATCGTTTACAGCCCCAAAGACACTCGGCCGAAGACGCCGCTGCAGGACCTCATGAAGGAGCCGGGCCTCAGTGAAGAACGGCTGCGGGCTACGGTGGATGACTTGTTCGAGGCATTAACCTTCCGCCCACCGAGCCATGAGGAGAGGGACACCTACATGGCTTTGGTTAAAGACAGCATGGCGAAGGTGGGCAAGAACGATGGCATCGTAATGGGTTTGTCGGCCATCTTTCTAGATCGCGATGCGCTCTTCCGGCCCGAGCTGGGGCAAGGCGGCAGGCCGGATGCGCATGGCCGTGTGATGCTGCAGGATTGGGAGCTGGGATTGGCTGTGAACCACGCGCTGCGTTATCTGAAGCCGGACGAATCCCTGCGCAGTGCCATCTTGGAAGGCCGCATGAAGACTCGCGAGGACGTGCGGCGCGAGGTCACCCGCATGTTGGCCGATGACAGCATCCGCAAGCCGCGTGTGCTGCAGTTCTTTCGCGACTACTTCGATTACGATCTTGGTGGCTACATCTGCAAGGACACCCGGGCGCTCGCAGACACGGGCGCCTCCAACCGCGGCGCGGACCACTACAGTGCCATGTTTGCCGCCACTGCCAGCACCGACCGCCTTGTTGAAATCATTCTCGCAGAGGACAAGAACGTGCTCAAGGAGCTGCTCACCACACGGCGTGCTATCGTCACGCCGACGGACGAGATTTACTTCGGCAGGAGGCTCAACAAACAAGAGCAAGCCGCTGCTGCCGCCGCCGAGGAAAAGGTATCCGCAGAACGTCAGCAGAAGGCTGAGGCCAAGCTCAGGGCTCTGAGGGTTGAGGTGGTTAAATGGGAGGACACCATGCAGGCCAATCCAAAGGACAAAGAAGCGAAGAAACAGCTCGTTGAAAAAAAGAAAGCGCTGGCTGCTGCGGAGAAGGATCTCCAAAATGATCAGCGGCAACGCACTCGCGACAAAGCCGCCAAGTTGGCCATCGCTCCAGCCAAACTCCAAGGTCCGGCTGAAACGGCCCGGGTCAGCCGTCCTACCTTTGGCGGTGGCTCCATGAAACCTGGACGCATTCTGGCCACCGTGCCGGAAGGCCAACGTTTGGGCATTTTGACGCACCCGGCGTGGCTCGTCTCCCATTCCGATGCCATGGACAATCATGCCATCCACCGCGGCATCTGGATTCGTGAACGTCTGCTCGGCGGCGGCATTCCCGATGTGCCCATCACTGTGGATGCACAGCTCCCTGTCGAGCCTCAGAGCACGCTGCGTGAGCGCATGCGAGTCACTAGGCAGACTTACTGTTGGACCTGCCATCAAAAAATGGACCCGCTCGTCCTACCGTTTGAGATGTTCAACCACGCCGGCATCTTCCGCACTACGGAATTGGAAAAGCCCGTGGACACCACAGGCGAGATCATCAGCAGCGGCGATCCCGTGCTGGACGGCCCCGTGTCTAATGCGATCGAGATGATCAAAAAGCTGGCGCAAAGCCAACGCGTCGAGCAGGTCTTCGTGCGCCATGCCTTCCGTTTCTGGATGGGCCGCAATGAGACGCTGAACGACGCACCGGTTCTCCAAGACGCTCATGCCGCCTATAGGAACAATGGCGGCAGCATGAAGGCTCTGATCACTTCTTTGCTCACCAGCGACGCCTTTCTTTATCGAAAACTCGACGTCGAATCCAAAGCGCCGACGCAGACTCATTGAAATGCGAATCTCTCAGCTGAGACATGCTTGAGCTTGTTCACGGCTCTTCACCGAGACCATGGATCACACGGAAGTGTGGTAAGGTGCTGGTCACGTGAATTACGACACCCGCGTCATCCTGGCACCTTCTTTAGTCATAAAAAGACGAGCCAGCCTCGAAGAATCCTTGTAGTTTGACCGTTCTCACCTGCTCATTGCCATGAACACCACTCCAACCACACGCCGCACCTTTGTCCGCGGCACTGTCGCCGGCGCGGCCAGCCTTGCCGTGCTTCCCTCCTACTCCGCCCCCATCGGGGCCAATGATGATGTCCGCGTCGCGGTCATCGGATTCAATGGCCGTGGTGCCGGCCACATCGGCAGCCTTCTGGGCATCAAGGGCGTGCGTCTTGTCGCCCTCTGCGATGTGGACAAGAAGGTGATGGATAGGCACGTCGCCTCCCTCGCCAAGAAAAACATCACCGTGAAACAGTACAGCGATTACCGTGAGTGCTGTGCTGACAAGGAAATTGATGCCATTACGATCGCGACGCCGAACCACAGTCATACGCTCATCGCCATGACGGCGATTGCCAATGGCAAGCACGTTTATGTCGAGAAGCCTGTTTGCCACAATATGTCGGAGGGACGCAAGCTCGTCGATGCTGCCGCCCTGGTCGAAAAGAAGGGCATCGTGGTCCAGCATGGCATGCAGCGTCGCTCATCTCCCGGATGGCAGGCCGCCATGGATTACGTCAAGTCCGGTCAGATCGGCAAAGTCACCCTTTCCCGCGGCATCAATTTCAAGGCCCGCAAATCCATCGGTAAGGTGGCAGCCCCTGTGCAGCCGGATGCCAATGGCCGTATTGCCGGCACCTTCCGCGATACCGGCGGCAAGCCGCAGATGATCGATCTCGATTACAAGCTCTGGTCTGCTCCGCGGCCTGTGATGCCTGTTCAGCGTGAGCAGATGCACTATGACTGGCACTGGCAGTGGGCCTACGGCAATGGCGACATTGGAAATCAAGGCCCACACCAGCTCGATGTGGCCCGCTGGGGTCTTGGCAATCCCGAGTTGCTTCCGAAGCGTCTCATGAGCTTTGGCGGGCGCTGGGGCTACGACGACGATGGTGAGACAGCCAACAACCAGCTCGCCTTTTACCAGTGGGCGGAAGGTGCCCCGATGCTCTTCGACAACCGCGGCCTACCCATGAAGGACATGAACTGGGCCAAGGGCTACGAGCCTGTGTTTCGCATCAATGGCAAGACCGGCGCACCTCGCATCGGCAACGTGATTCATTGTGAAGGCGGCTTCGTTGCTGAATCCAAGGCCTATGATAACGATGGCAACACGCTGACGAAGTTTGAAAACTTCGACGAGGGCAAGGATCACATGAAAAACTTCATCGACAGCGTTCGTGCAGGCAAGCTCGTCAATAGCAACCTGCATGTCGCCCACGGTTATCATGCTGCCGCGCTCTCACAGCTCGCCAATATCTCCTATCGTCTGGGTAAACAGATCAGCATTGCTGAGGTGAAGGAACGTCTGGCGGCCGACAAAGCCGGTCAAGAAACCCTTGCGGACTTCATGGCCAACCTCGAGGCCAACAAGATCGATCTCTCGAAGCAGCAGATCACTGCGGGCCCATGGCTCGAATTCGATCCAGTTGCCGAGAAGTTTATCGGTGAGTTCGCCGCTGAGGCCAACCAACTTGCCCAAGACGAATACGCCGCCGGTTTTGAGCTGCCCATCATCAGCTAAATCGCTGTTTCAGCATACCTCACGGAGCCGACCCCTGAAGAGGTCGGCTCTTTTTTTCGCTTCGATATTCCCCACCTTGCCTCCTATCCCGCCTCATGATACCACACATCCTCCTTTTTTCCGCATGACCCCCAACCAGATTCTTTCCGCCATCGGTTCCGAAATGCAGCTCCAGCTCATGCGCTACATGCAAGATGAGCAGCGCCCAGCTTACAAAGCCATCATCAACACCTTGGCACCGCAGCGCAGGTTGCGCCCCACCTTCATCTATGAGAAATCGAAGGATAAGCAGGCTACTTGGCTCCTCGATCAGCTTCGCCTTCGCACAAACGAAGGTGTCACCGAACAGATCTTTCAGATCTGGCTCATCAAAGGCAAGGTGGACATGCTGACAGCCTTCTTGGATGGCGTTGGCATTACCCACGATGGCAAAGGAGAGATCACCGATCTCCCGGCTGAGATCGCTGAAGACAAAGCGGAGACGGCTGTCGCCGCCTTGCTCGCTGCGCATCCGGCCAAACACGTCGCCGTGTATTTGAGCCTTTTCCAGACCCAGCGTCCCGGTGGCTGGCCAGGGCTGACGAAGGCCATTGAGGCCCGTCCTGAGCTTCAACTCGCCTAAACAGGTCTTCATGCCCCTTCTGCTGCGATGCCCGCCGAACTTGATCGTGCCATCGCCCGCACACAGACTCATCTTTTGAGCCTGCGGAACGGTCAAGGTCATTGGGAAGGGGAGCTTAGCTCCAGCGCCCTTTCCACTGCCACGGCTATCGTCGCGCTGACACTCGTCGATGCCGCGAAGCATGTCGACTTCATCGAAAAAGGCGCTGCATGGCTCCGCCAGCATCAAAATGCCGACGGCGGCTGGGGCGACACGACGATCAGCAAAAGCAATCTATCTACCACGCTGCTTGGCTGGAGCGCGTTGCATCTGCTAGGCGTTTCGTCGCCTGCGGCGGAGAACTGGATCATCGCTCGCACGGGGTCGCTGGAGCCCGCAGCTATCGCA
>Ga0315906_10003576_pt1 | contig 20621 bp, 13 predicted proteins | sample LakEriMetagenome_4_FD_203526 | JGI IMG/M metagenome (GOLD analysis project Ga0315906, IMG submission 203526) | Freshwater fungal communities from buoy surface, Lake Erie, Ohio, United States - Buoy 2 MA122 | ecosystem: Environmental > Aquatic > Freshwater > Lake > Lake biofilm | place: USA...
ATTTGATGTAGCACTAAAATTAAAGTTTACAGATTGGGTGCAACGATTTACTCTCTGCTCCTCAATAAGTAATCCCAAACTCTCACCAGTCACAGGGTCAAAATCAAATCTTGGTTGGTCTGCTGGAATGACTTCAATATACCCATCAGGACCCACACGAGTTCCAGAAGTCGTTCTTGCGAATGTAATGCGTGGATCTAATCTTTGAGACCTTGCAAAGTTTATGGAGAGTGAGGGTCTTGTGTTTGGGAAGTTTTGTGATATACTCATTTTACTTTGTTAGGTTTTGGAGTTGGGAGTTGGTTAGACGACGGGGATAATAGGTGAGTTGTGCTATGTGACCAGAGGGTTCCAACTGAAATCTAGATCTACCAAAAATCAATAGTTGATTACAGGTAGGAACTTCACCAGAACTAGTTGTATTTGGTATTGCTCCGTGAGATGTAAATGCATAGTCATTTTTTTTGTATGCTAATGCTGCCTTACCAATATTTTGTATATTACTGGTATAAGTGTCTATATGATTCAGAACTGTGCTTCCATCTGGAGAATATGCAACTGCACCAAAGAATGCATATGGTGCTCCTCCACCAGGAGCGGTTTGAGTATATATCCGCATAACATTTCTATCTTTATCTGTTCCTGCAATAGAAACAAAAGCATCATATGATAAAGAAGAACGAACTGTTTGGTTTCGGATTGATGCAAATAATGTCCCCTCACTTTGATTATACCAACTTGAGAAGTTCTCACCGACCATAGAGACATTATCTGGGTTGCGAGTTGCTTGTTGTCCTGCAACAGGACGAGGAATATAAGAAGTTGCAAAAGCACCAGACTCTAATTGTGCTCCCCAAATAGAAATAACTTTATTTTCTCCCTGTGTCCCAAAAAATACTTGAAGTCGTGAATTATTTCGAGTGTTGATGAGTGTAAATGTAAGTGTAAATCTTTGCCACGTAGTTGTTATGTTTGCAGTATTTGAATATATTTCATTTCCTCCAACGAATGCAAATGAGGCACTAAAACTTGTAGTCCCTTTCAACCACATAGACATTGTGTAAGTTCCTGGTGTTAAAGTCGCGCCTACATTACAATTTAAAAATGGTTCAGACGCACCAGTTAAATCGTGTTTACATAAAACTGTATTACCATCTGGTGCAACATCATTTGCTGTTGCAATACTCTGATTGTTGATACTATAATTAAAATCTGTGGTATTATCAGTTACAAGATTAGTTCTCTGCTCCTCCACCAATAACCCCAAAGACCTCACAGTTCCACTCACAGGGTCATAAGAATGGTCGAATCTTGGAGAGTTTGCAGGAACTACCTCTACTAGTCCAATCTCATTTGTTCTGGTTCCTGATGTGGTTCTTGTAAAAGTAATGCGAGGGTCTAGGGTTTTAGACCTTGCAAAGTTCAGGGAAAGTGATGGTGAGATTGCTGGGAAGTTTTGTTGGATACTCATAATGCTAGATTTCTAATTTGAGTATTTGTGAATTTAGTTGGGTAATATGAAAAATTTTTTATGTGTCCACCAAAACGTTGAAGACCAGAATGTTGTGGATTAAAAGCAAAGGCATTAATATCAGTTCTTACTTGCCCCAAAGAATCTGTTCTTTCAGATATAACTCCATTACCAATATTTACATACTGAACAAAATCATCTAGTTTATATCCAACAGAAAGTTTTCTTTCTTGATCTGTTATTCCTATTGTTGGAGAACCGGCAGTATTCAAAAATGCTATATTCACATCTGACGGATCTCTAAAAAGAGAAATTGATGAACCACCAGAAGAAACATAATGACCCCATCCAATAGTATTTCTATTGATTGAAAAAACAAATGGGGTTGCATTTGTTCTTCCATAAGGTGTTGGAGAACTGAATGAACAGAATACAGTTCCCTCTGATAAATTATAAAATTGGTTGAACTGTGTTCCTTCTATATAAGCATTGTCGGGAGTTCTTGTTTTTGTGGAACCTTCTGTGGGGATGTAGGATGTTGGAAAGGAACCTTGCTCTACTTGAAGTCCCCAAACATACATTCCATTGGCACCGTTTCCTGTATAATTTGATTGACCGTTAGCATCAACCATAACAATGTAAACAGTTGGTGTTTCATTAGTGTAAGTATTAGTTGCATATACCCTATACCAACCATTTGGATACGCTATAATACCTATTGTTCCTGTTCCTCCGGTTATAATACCCTGATTTAAATCAAAAAAAGCAGCAGCATTTGTGGTGTTTAAAAGTTGAATATATCCTTTATACACTTCGCCTGCTTTAAAAAAACAAGAAACAGTATAATCACCATTTACACTAAAACCACCTTGCTGAACTCTTTTAAATTGAGACAAAATACCATCTTCAACTAATTTATCGGCAGTTAAAGTTCCGTCTGGTGCGATTGCTGCATTTGGTGATATTGACGCATTTGCTGCTTGATTTGGTGAAAGATTAAACTCTTGACTTCTTAAAGCAGAATTAACTCGTTGTTCCTCAATCAACAAACCCAAACTCTCAATCTCTCCATTCACATAACGATGGTCAAATCTTGGTTCATTAGGTCCAGCATACTTAATCAAACCATCACGACCTGTATAAGTACTTCCATTAGAAGTCGTTTGAGACCTTGAAAAAGTAATACGAGGGTCTAGGATTCTACTACCCGCAAAGTTAAGATTGAGTGATGGTCCTTCTTCTGGATAAAGTTGTGAGATACTCATTATTTTATTTTTTCTTTTAATATATCTATTTCTTCTTGCTGTGCTTTAATTGCTTCAATTAGCAATCCAATCAAACCATTGTAATTTACTGTTTTGGTTTCGCCACCATTTACAAGTTCTGGAAGAACTTTTTCAATCTCTTGTGCGATAACACCAGCAGATCTTCTCCCATTCTCTCTCCATTCAAAGTTTACACCACGTATTTGAACGATTTTATCTAATGGATCATCAATCGTTACAATGTTTGTTTTTAGATTTTCATCAGAAGCAGAGTTAAAATCAGTTGCGGTAACAATACCAGTAAAGTATCCATCACCAACAACATGAAGTTTTGATGTTGGATTTGTTGTTCCGATACCAACATAACCAATAGAACTAATACCAACATCATCAGAACCACCACCTTCTCTTCTTAATCCATTAGGACTAAAATCATCTAAGAATGCTAACTGACCCAGATATTGATTGAGAGGAACTTGCGAAGATCCATATCCAACGTCTGCTTGAGTTACAACATTCCAATAAGTTCCTGCATAAAGTTCTGTAATAGTTCCACCGACTGATAATGTTGATTGTGGATTAGTAGAACCAATACCAACAGAACCACTGAAGTAACCACCACCAGTAACTTGAAGTAGTTGTGATGCGGTTCCCGTTGCTGATGTTGCTCCAAATAAAACATTTCCAGATGGGTCAATGACTTGTCTATAAGCACTGGCGTTTCTATCATAAATGTAAAAAGAGTTTATAGGAGAAGAACCAGAACCTCTTGAACCCAACTCCCAATCATTACCATTTGTATTCAGGACAATTGAAGTTCTACCATTAGTAAGAGTAGAAGATAAAATTAAAGCGTCACCAGATGTTGTTGTAATTCCAATACTTCCAGTTACATCAATATCATAAGATGGATTTGTATTAGCAACACCAAGTCTACCAGAAACATAAGCACCACCAGTTACTTGAAGTCTTTGTGATGCTGTTCCTGTAGAAGTTCCAGAACCAATCAATACAGGTCCATTGGTAAATGTAGAAATACCAGTGACTTGAAGTTGTGAAAGAGATCCAATACCACCAATAACATTTGATGATGTTGTTGCCGTTCCAGTAAGAGCACCAATAAATGTAGTAGCAGTTACGACACCAGAAACTTTGGCATCACCAACAACATCTAGTTTTGATGTTGGATTTGTTGAACCAATACCAACGCCAATAGCGTTGATTCTCATTCTTTCATTGGAGAGTAATGTACCTCCAGTGAAGAACGAAATATACTTAGCAACTGATGCATTGATAGCACCGATGCTCAGGTTACCATCAGAAGTATATAAGTATCCATCATTCGCACCATTAATTGTCCATGAACCAACAGAGAATCCACTGTTGTTGATACCTAAGTCAATAAAGTTTGTTGTATCACTACCATTATTTGCAGTGATAATAACGTCACTAGATGCATTTGTTCCTGAACTTGTGTTTCTTAAGTTAATCTGAGCATATGAGTTTGCAGTTGTTGTAAAATCAGCAAGACAATTTGTAAGACCAGAAGTTGCAGAAGTACCAGTATCAGTAACTGTAAGGATATATGTTGGAACTGTGGTTCCAATGCCAACAGAACCAGAAACATAAGCACCACCAGATACTTGAAGTTTTTGATTTGCAGTTCCTGTTGAAGTTGCTGTTCCTACAAGGAATGTTCCAGAACTATCAATTCTTCCTCTATCGTTTGCTCCACCAGTCTGGAAAATTAGACTTCTAGTAGCATCTGCTTTTAAAAGTATGTTAGTTGATCCATCAAGACCAATACCACCAAAAAATCCAGCACCACTCCATAATTCCAATCCACCAGATGTACTATCAACTCTTATTTTTCCACCTAATACATGTAATTTATCTGATGGATTTGTGGTTCCGATACCAACAGAACCAGAAACATAAGCACCACCAGATACTTGAAGTAGTTGTGATGAGGTTCCTGTCTCAGTTGTTGCTCCAATTAATAGATTTCGGTTTGATGTAATTCTTGCTGCTTCTGATGATGGACTTGTAGTGTTTCCAAGTGCAGGCATTTGTGCAAATAATAAATTTCCACTCCCATTTACTATTGCCCATGGATTAGTATTTCCACTATCTAAAATGCCAATTCCATTATTTCTTGATCCGCCAATAATAAGATTTGCACCATAATTAAATGAAGACCATTGTGGAGCAGTACGAATATCAATAGTTCCTTGTGGATTTGTAATTCCTACTCCAATACTTCCAGTAGCAACACCAACACCAGCAAAATAACCACCACCATTAACTTGAAGTCTTTGTGATGCGGTTCCCGTATCTAAAGTACTTCCAATCGTTACATTTCCACCAGCAGATAACAACGAAAGATTTCTATAAGCAACACCCTGTTCAACAGATTCAATTGCCCAGTAAGGTTTAGTTACTGAAGAACTACTTCTAGATACTAAGAACTGGAATGGATTTGTCGCATCATTAGAACTTATTACAAAAGGACTTCCATCAGTAGAAGTCTTTGCTGAATTACCATATACTGATAATTTGTATGCCGGATTGGTTACTCCAATTCCAAGACTAGAAGAAACATAAGCACCACCAGTAACCTGAAGTCTTTGTGCTGCAGTATTTGTAGATGTTGCTGCTCCAATCAGTACAGGACCATTGGTAAATGTAGAAATACCAGTGACTTGAAGTTGTGAAAGAGATCCAATACCACCAATAACATTTGATGATGTTGTTGCCGTTCCAGTAAGAGCACCAATAAATGTTGTTGCAGTAACAATACCAGTAATCAATGTATCACCAACAACATGAAGTTTTGATGTTGGACTTGCAGTTCCGATACCAACATTATCACTCTCATTGATAATAAATCTTGGTGTGTAAGTTACAGAAGAACTATCAAAAACTGTTGTTCCTATTGGAGCAGTTGTAGTTGATGTTGGATTTGCAACAACAGTAACCTGAACACTATCAGTAATATTATATACAAGTTTTGTATATTGACTTGACTGATGTTGTGCCCAAATTTCAGTGGTATTATTCGTAGAAATACCAATAATTCTTGCCTCAGTTTTTACTGAACCATAAGATTCATACTTATAATCAAAACCATCTCTGTTAGAGAAAGTCATTTTGAATGGAGTCATTGCGTCCTTGACCCATCCACCCATTACACCTTCGATGGTTAGATGGTCAAATGTTGCAGAAGATGTTTCAGGAAGTGTTGCTATCTTATAATAAGTTGTTGATGCAGGAGCAGCAACAATCCATCCATTACCAAATGTAGAGTTTGTATAATCACTTCCAAGATATGCTGATTTTGTTGCTACTAATGTTGATGCTGTTGCAATACCAGAAACATTTAACTGTTGAGTTTGAAGTGTTCCATAAACCGTTGCACCATATCCAGTTGTTTCGAATTCTTTAGAGTTGTCATAATAGAGTTCTACTGCACCATCTGTGAGAAATTTTGCGAGATTTTCATTTCCACTGGTTTTTTGTAAGATAATTCCAGCAGCATTACTTTGTAGATATAAATTACCAGTTCCAGAATCTTCAACAAAACTATTACTTCCATCGTGATAAATTCTTAAATCATTTCCATCACCTAATAATATCTTATCATTATCCCCAAGATACACATCACTTTGGAATGTAGAAACACCCGTTACAAGAGTATCACCGACAACATGAAGTTTTGATGTTGGATTTGTGGTTCCTATACCAACAGAACCATTAAAATATCCACCACTATTAACTTGAAGTAGTTGTGATGCTGTACCTGTGAGAGTTGAAGAACCAATAACTAACTCACCACTACCTTTGAGGTCTGCGAGTTGTGTGGTTCCTGCATACCATTTGAATTGTGATCCGGAATCTTCAACAGAGGACCATAAAACATTAGCGTTAATACCAAATGCATAATCAACTTTAGAAGCACCAACACTGGGATATAAAACAATCTTGGTTCCTGCACTTCTTGTTGTAAATGTAGGAGCAGCAGCACCATTTGTATTAAAATCAATACGGTTTCCACTTGCCCCATTTAGGTAGATTTGTCCCCCACCAGTTGTTGCGGAGTTTGCACCATTTAGAGTAAGTCTTGAAGAGGTTGTGATACCTGATGCATTAATATTCCTTACAACTGCTAAATCACTTTCAGTAAATTGAACGGCACCAGAAGCAAATCTGGTTCCTGTTGGGAATTGAGTTGAACCAATGCCAACAGCATAATTACTTAACCAAGCATCAGTTCCAAGTCCAGCAAAGGTTCCAGACTTGAACCACATAATTTTCTTATATGTGGCAGGGTTAGTTTCAATACCCGCAATGAATAACTGAACTAATGGAGTTCCTTCCGTAGAAGCAACTGCAACACCGCCGTGATTTGCTGTGTTATCGTTAGAAACATCATTACCATTTGCATCAGTTCTATAACCAAGAACAATATCTGGGTCAAATACATTTAATGATTGTGAGAAAATTACAGCAGCGGTTCCACCAATCGTAATGTTACCATTAACATTTAAGTTACGATTGACTTGAAGATCTCTTGTAACTGTAACGTCTTCTGGAGCTGTAAATTGGTTTGGAACACTCAGAGTTGGTGTTGAACCTTCACCAGTTCCACTAGTGACTGTGATCTGGTTTGCAGTTCCAGAAATTGACTGAACATAATCACCAGAAGTATAAGTACCAAGACCAATTGAATTTGGAGTAATTGTTGCGGCAAGAGCAACGTTTCCAGTACCATTAAATGAGATTGCAGTTGCAGTTACAAAATTTCCAGTAATTGAAAAATCTCTTGCATTTTGAAGTGCAGTTGCAGTTGTAGCATTACCACTAAAACTTGTTGCAGTTACCACTCCAGTAAACTTAGCATCACCAACAACATCAAGAACTGAAGTTGGTAGTAGACTGCCAATTCCAACATTATTAGTAGTATTGATGACTACAGTACCAACACCAGCAGTTGGCCCAATATTGATATTGGTAAAGGAACCAGAAAGACCACCAGTTCCTAAGTTAATTGTTTTAGTATTTCCAGAAGCAGTAGCACCTGCTTGAATATCAGTTGTTTGTGATGTTGTTGCTCTACCAAATGTAATCGTTCCAGTTCCAGAAGTTCCACCAAATGTTAGTGTTCCTGATGTTTGATTGGTTCCAAAAAGATGAGTGCCTGAAGTATTACCACTTAATGATAATAAAGATGCAGCACTTAATGTTCCGTTGAATGTTTGTGTGTTAGTAAATGTCTGTGATATATTAAGAGCTGCTAGTGTATCAGTTGCAGTGATTACAGGTAAGTTGAGAGTTCTATTAGCAGTAATTGCACCACCAGTAATATTATATTGGAAAGTATCTGCTAGGTTTCTTATCTTGAGTCCTGATGATAAGAAGGTTCCTACACCAGCAACATATAAGTTATTAGCAGTAACAACACCAATTGTAGCGACACCAGAAACATTCAGTTGCGATACCGACGCAATACCACCTATAACACTTGTAGATATTCCTGATATAGTTGCAAATCCAGCAGTAGAAACAAAGTCTGCAAATGTAATAGTTGCAATACCAGAAGGTCCTGTTCCAGCAACTGAAACAATATTACCAACAAAATTTAATTGAGAGAAACTATTCGCTGTACTGACAATCGTTCCTTCATCACGAATTGTAAGACCAGTAATTGCGTTTGATGGAGCAGCATCAACCCAAGATGGAGGATTAGTTCCACCACTAGCTTGAAGAACTTGTCCTAAAGATCCATTTGCCAAAAATGCTGTTGTATCAGCAGCAGATTGATATACAATAGTTCCACCAGATCCACCCTTAAGATTCGTTGCGATTCCAGCGGTAGATGCATATCCTAATAAAGTTCCAGAAAAAGTTGTTGCAGTGACAACACCAGAAACTTTAACATCACCAACTACATCAAGTTTTGAAGTTGGATTTGTGCTTCCGATGCCAACAGAACCAGAAACATAAGCACCACCAGTAACCTGAAGTCTTTGTGATGCGGTTCCTGTTGAGGTTCCAGAACCAATCAATACAGATCCATTAGTAAATGTAGAGACACCGGTGACTTGAAGATCTGTGAACGTATTTGGTGCATTAGCAATAGCACTCTCGATCGTTGCAGTAGTTGTTGCATCAAGAGAAGCAATGTTTTGAAGTTGCCTTGCTGAACTAATGACTTGAGTGGCACCAATGTTTAATGATCCAACAGTACCAACACCAGAAACATTCAGTTGCGATACCGACGCAATACCACCTATAACACTTGTGGATATTCCTGATACAGTTGCAAATCCAGCAGTAGAAACAAAGTCTGCAAATGAAATTGTAATTGTTGCAATTCCAGCAGTTGCAGCTGCAGATACAGTTGATCCAACAAAATTTAACTGAGTAATACTATTGGCAGTGCCAATTATTGTTCCTTCATCACGAATTGTAAGACCAGTAATTGCGTTTGATGGAGCAGCAGGAACCCAAGATGGAATACTACCAACTCCATTTGATTGAAGTATTGAACCTAAAGAACCATTTGCTAAAAATGCTGTTGTATCAGCAGCAGATTGATATGGAATATTACCAACAAGTCCACCTTTAAGATTCGTTGCGATTCCAGCGTTAGTTGCAAAAGTGGCAGTTGTAGCGTTACCACTAAATGTCGTTGCAGTGATAACACCAGAGACTTTAACGTCACCAACAACATCAAGTCTTGAGGTTGGTGATGTAGAGTTAATACCAAGATTTCCACTAGATGATAATAAGAATCTATCAGCGTCAGCAATTCTAAAATTAATGCCTGTTGGAGAATTTATAAAGAGACGACGATCAGCAGGTGATGAAATAAAGTTGTAATCACTATCAACAGTGCTATTGTTTAATGTAATTCCATTATATGTACTATAAACTTCACCAATTCTTATAAATCCATTTCCACCTTGAACATCTAATCTTTCTTGTGGATTAGTAGATCCAACACCAATATTTCCTGCTGCAGTCGTGGTTAGAACTGTTGCACCTACACCTACTTCTAACCCACGTTTTACCCTAAAGTTCTGATCGGCCAAGGTTCACTATCCCCTATGGTTCACTTTTATCTATTTATCAAACTACAATCGATATGAAACTAACTTTAAATGTCGTTGAAGAAGCACTTGAAGGTGTAGCAAGTAACCTTAAGTTTTCTCCAGAAATATCTACATCATAACTTGCAACAGTTGCATTATTGTAGACAGTTCCATATTCAGTCAGATAAGCAGTGACGCCATCGTGAATCACAAGTATCTTTGTTGAATGATAATTTGTTCCTCGTGTTCCTTGAACCATATATTCAACAGAACGATACAAGGATGTAGAAAGTCCAGTGTGAATTGCAGTCTGTGATGTTGTTGTAGTTGTTGAAGTTGCAGACCCTACTCTGGTCGATACAGTATCGTAAGTTGGTGATGTTGTAATACCAGAAACATTAAGTCCTTGTGATTGTAGTGTTCCAAAGACAGTGGCACCATATCCAGCAGTTTCAAACTTTTTAGAGTTATCATGATAGAGTTCTACAGAACCGTCACTATTATACTTTGCGAAATAATCTCCAGAAGTTGTACTTTGGAAGAATATACCATCATTACCATATATCAGTAATTTTCCAGTTCCAACGTCAGAAATTGTGCTATTAGATCCATCATGATAGATTTGTAAATCATTACCATCACCCAATATTAACTTATCATTATCACCAAGTTTTACATCACTCTGAAATGTAGATACACCAGAAACATTTAATTGTCCTAATGTTCCAACAGAAGTCAGAGAAGAATTAACAACGCTACTTCCAAGAGTGGTAGAAGTTAAAACAGTGCTTGTGCCAGTTTTAAATGCTCCACCACTGGTCACACCAAGACCAATTGATGATTCTAGAGTATTTGCTGAGTTATTATAAGTAAATGTTTTACGAATATTAGCAGAACCAATACCAATACCAGCACCATCAAGAAGTGTATTAGTTCCTACTGTTGATGCAATACCAACATTAAAGTCTGCTAATTCAATGGTTGTGGAGTTAACAACAAACTGAGTTCCGTCAACATATAGGTCACCACGTATTCTAACAATACCACTAGTTGTACCAACTCCAACTGGTAGTGGATCAATAATAATTTCTTGAGGTCCACTGATTGTATTAGTTGTAAATCCAAGATTACCAGAACCAGTGGTAAATTGGGTTGCGGTTATAATACCAGTAGAATTAATATTAGTAATAGAAGAATTCGTTACATTCAGTGTTGCAATGGTTCCAACACCACTGAAGTTTAAATTAGTTCCAGTTGCATTAGTAAGAGTAGAAACACCAGTATAATTAATATTAGTGCCACCTAGATTAGTAATTGTACCAACAGTGCTGTTCAGTGTTGCGATTGTACCAACACCACTGAAGTTTAGATTAGTTCCAGTTGCATTAGTAATTGTACCAACAGTGCTGTTCAGTGTTGCGATTGTACCAACACCACTGAAGTTTAAATTAGTTCCAGTTGCGTTTGTAGTGGTGCTTGTTGTAACATTTAATGTGGTAATTGTAGCGATGCCAGAATTAATTTGTCCACTAAATGTCGTTGCAGTGACAACACCAGAGACTTTAACATCACCAACTACATCTAATTTTGATGTTGGTGTTGTAGAGTTGATGCCAACATTACCAGAAGTGTTAATTCTTACTGCTTCTGCACCGCCAGCACCCAAGGCCAATTGAACAGATGCTGCTGCTCTTATAGTTGAAACAAGACTAGAGTGTGTAATACTAACATCACCTTGTCCTGAAGATACAAATCTTCCATCACCCTGAACCATTAATGTGCTAGTTGGATTTGTGTTACCAACTCCAAGATTACCATTAAAATATCCACCACTATTGACTTGGAATAATTGTGATGCAGTTCCTGTAGAATTTGCTGTTCCAACTAAAATTACACCATTAGAATCAATACGATGTCTAAAAGTATTTTGAGTTAGAATATCAATTACTCCTGCATCTTGAGTAACTAACCTTAATGAACCAGTTCCACGATTAATAATATTAAAATTGCCATTATCACCACCATCACGAATTAATCTTGTTGCATAATCCGAATATGTTGAATCTGCTCCATGAAAATCTAGGAATGTTGAAATATTAGTAGCACCAATACCAATTTCTATATTTCTTCCATTATCACCACCAAATTGGACGGATGTTAGTGCGGTTCCTGCCTTTACAGTTCCAATAACATCTAAAGTTGTTGTCGGAGATGCAGAACCAATACCAACAAGACCAGCATTTGTAATTCTTAATCTTTCTGCGCTGTTAGTAAAAAATGTATAAGTTCCTGCTGCATCATAGTTTGAAAATCTGAATACGTTTGAAGGACCTACATCAAGATAATAACCAGTGCTTCCATTAATGTATTCAAATGCAATTTCACCACCCTCGTTAGATTGATATGCTTTCAATCTTAAGAAGCTTCCAATACCAACACCAGAATTTCCAGTTGTTGTAATAATACCAGAAGCAATATTAATATTGTTGTTGAATGTTGATAATCCAGAAACATTCAGTTGTTGTGCTGTTAAACTAGTTGCACTTGTAATTCCAAGAGTGCTAATACCAGTTACATTCAGATCAGTAAATGTATTAGGTGCATTAGCAATTGCTGCTTCAATTGTTGCGGTTGTTGTTGCATCAAGTGAAGCAATGTTTTGAAGTTGCCTTGCTGAACTAATGACTTGAGTGGCACCAATGTTTAATGATCCAACAGTTGCGATACCACTATAATTAACATTAGTTCCACCTAAATTAGTTATTGTTCCTACAGTACTATTAAATCTTGTAATCGTACCAATACCAGTATAATTGACATTGGTGCCACCTAAATTAGTAAGAGTTGCACTAGTGCTATTAAGTGTTGCAATAGTGCCAACACCACTAAAGTTTAGATTAGTACCATTTACATTTGTAGTAGTGCTTGTTGTAGCATTAAATGTAGTAATGGTGCCAACACCACTATAATTTAAATTGGTTCCTTGTGCATTTGTAATAACACCGGTAACAATATTTCCAATACTATAGTTTGCAGTAGTGCCATTAATTGTTGTAATGTTTCCAGTCGTTGCTGTAACAATACCAGAAGCATTAATGTTTCTAACAACTGCTAAATCTCTTTCGCTAAATTGAACTGCACCAGCAGCAAGTCTAGTTCCTACTGGAAACTGTGTGCTACCAATACCAACCGCATAATTAGATAACCAAGCATCGGTTCCAAGTCCAGCAAAAGTTCCTGCCTTAAACCACATAATTTTCTTATATGTGGCTGGATTTGTTTCAATGCCAGCAACAAACAGTTGAACTAATGGTGATCCTTCAGTGGATGCAAGAGCAACACCACCATGATTTGCTGTAGTGTCATTTGAAACATCATTACCATTTGCATCAGTTCTAAATCCAAGAATAATATCTGGATCAAATATGTTTAATGATTGTGAAAAAATTATTGCTGAAGTTCCACCAATTGTGACATTTCCAGTAACACTTAAATTACGATTGACTTGAAGATCTCTAGTAACCGTTGCATCTTGTGGGATAGTAAATTGATTAGGGATACTTAAAGTAGGTGTTGAACCTTCTCCTGTTCCACTGGTAACGGTGATCTGGTTTCCAGTTCCACTAATTGACTGAACATAATCACCCGTTGTATCTGTACCAAGACCTACAGAATTTGGTTGAATTGTTGCAGCTAAAGATACGTTACCTGTACCATCAAAACTAATTGCAGATGCTATAACATCACCAGTAATTTGAAATGTTCTTGGAGTTACAAGTTGTGTTGCAGACGCTGCAATACCTGTTAAAGCACCGATAAATGTTGTTGCAGTGGCAACACCAGAAACAAAAAGTTGTGATGCAGTAACAACACCTAAAGTTGAAATACCAGAAACAACTAATTGTGAAGTGGTTGTCAGTCCATTAACACCTAGTTGTGTTAAGGTTGTAATTCCAGAAGAATTGATATTAGTAATAATACCAGTAATAACTCTTAAAGTGGTGATTGTACCAATGGTTCCACTTAAATTCGTGATTGTTCCGTTTGTAGAACTTAAGGTGGTGATTGTACCAATGGTTCCACTTAAATTCGTAATCGTTCCGTTTGTAGAACTTAAGGTGGTGATTGTACCAATGGTTCCACTTAAATTCGTAATCGTTCCGTTTGTAGAACTTAAGGTGGTGATTGTACCAACACCAGTATAATTGATGTTAGTACCACCCAAATTCGTGATTGTTCCGTTTGTAGAACTTAAGGTGGTGATTGTACCAATGGTTCCACTTAAATTCGTAATCGTTCCGTTTGTAGAACTTAAGGTGGTGATTGTACCAACACCAGTATAATTAATATTGGTTCCACTTAGATTTTGAATCGTACCAACATTACTATTCAATGTTGCTATAGTGCCAACACCACTTATATCAATATTTGGAACCGTAAGTTGAGAAGAACTTAAAAGTGTGGCTCCATTAATTTTATAAACTTTGTCAGTTGTAAGGTCAAAATTTTCACTCGATTTAAAAGCACTATCCCCATAATCCCATGTTAAAGTTTTACGAATATTTTGTGATCCGATTCCAATTCCAGCACCATCTAATAATAAATCATTTCCTACTGTTGTTGCAATACCAACATTAAAATCAGCAAGTTCAATCGTTGTAGAATTAACAATAAACTGAGTGCCATCAACATATAAGTCACCCTTAATTCTTACAGATCCACTTGTTGTACCAACTCCAACTGGAAGTGGATCAATGATAATCTCTTGAGGTCCACTAATGGTATTTGTAGTAAATCCAAGATTACCAGAACCAGTGGTAAATTGTGTTGCAGTGATGATACCAGAAGAATTGATATTAGTAATAATACCAGTAATAACTCTTAAAGTGGTGATTGTACCAACACCAGTATAATTGATGTTAGTGCCGTCTAAGTTAGTAAGAGTAGCGACGGTACTGTTAAGTCTTGCTATAGTGCCAACACCACTATAATTTACATTAGTACCACTGAGATTTGTAATGGAAGCAACGGTACTATTGAGTGTTGCAATCGTACCAACACCACTGTAATTAATGTTAGTACCACCAAGATTTGTAATTGTACCAACAGTATTTTTAAGCGTATCGATTGTAGCGATGCCTGTTATGTTTCCATTTCTTGCATTAAATTCATCAAATACTAAATCATCTGCAATATATAAATCTCCACCAACATATAAATCTCCACCAGTTGTCGTAATACCACCATTTGCGGCAAGTGTGGTAATACCAGAAACATAAAGTTGAGAAAAAGAAGATGATGAACTTACATTAATGTTTGTTGCAGTAACTACACCCGTAAAATATCCATCGCCAACGACATAAAGTTTTGATGTTGCATTAGTAGTTGCAATACCAACATTTCCAATAACTTGAATTGAAGTTAAATTTTCACTATAAGATGATATACCAACCTTAAGATTTTTTTGTCTGCCGCTGACGTACTTTGCCATTTTAGTTAAGTGTTTCTAGAATGCTTCCTAAAAATTTAATATCAGTATTGTTACTTGCAGATAATACAAGAACATCACCAGATTCCAGTGCTAATTTTCCTGAAAGTAGATTTGCCGTGTCACTTGCAGGAACTGGAAAATTCTTTAAAATTTCAGTTGTAACTGCAATTCCTAAAGTTGTTCTTTTATGGAAAAAAGATATTGTTTGAGTATCATTACCAATATTTGCAACTTGTGCTAATAGAACCACCCCAGTATAACCAATTGGTGCAGTATAGATTCCAACTGGATCTGTAGTTGCAATTTTTGTAACTGTTCTGAATACGTTAAGAGCAAGTGCCATTCTTTTATTCTCCTCCTAATGCTAGAATAAATGGTGTCATTGTTGAGAACAAACTTTTTGAGTAAAATGTTCCAGAGATTGTTCCTGTCGTCTGATTAATCACAACACCATCACCAATTCTAAAATTACCAGATTGATCAGTGCTTGTGAAAACAACTAGACCACCATTTCTCATATCAATTTCATTGTCTTGAATCGAAACACCGCCTTGAGCAGGAAGAGCAGCATTGATATTTGTACCTGAACCAATATATTCAAAAGAATGTCCAGATGCTAATACTCGACTTTGCTTAAAGAATAAAACCGTAGTTCCAACACCAACTGCAAAAGGAACATTATCATTGACTGTAATTGTACAAATTCCAGAAGAAATTGGAGTCGAATTCAGAATTGAATAATATGTTGGAAGTGTTTGTAAAGTAGCTGTTGCTGTATTTATTCCCACGTCAGGAGACGAAATTGTAATTGTTGGTGGTGATGTGTATCCTCTACCACTTGATACAATTTGAATATCTATTACAGAACCATTTGAAATCTCTGCAGCAGCAGTTGCTTGAATTCCCCATTCAGTCGATGGTGGAGAAATTGTCACAATAGGATTAGAATTATATCCAGTTCCTCCAGAACTGACTTGGATTTTGCCAACAGTGTAATATAGATTACCAAAGTAAACAACTTGCCCATCAAAAGGTCGGACAACATTTATTTTTGCAAAACCACCTGCAACATAATTATGAGGAAGAGTTGAAACTCCAGTGTAAACTGAAAATGTTGTTGGACTTGATACAGACTGAACTTCAAACACATGTCCATAATTTCCGCTAGGGAACGTATATCCAACAAATTTTGCGGTTCCACCAGACACATAGGTATGAGGTAATGTTGATGGACCAACGTTTACGGTGAATTGATTAGATGCTGGAATCGAATCAAGTCTGAATACATACCCTTCCCTACCACTTGGATATGTCACAATACCAGGTCCAGAAGGACAAGTGAATCCAAGTCCAGCAAGACTAATTCCCATACCAACACTAAATTGATGGTTGGCAACAGAGGTTGTAACTGTAACAATTCCAGTCACATTATCATAGACTGCATTAGTAACTACCCTTACAGGTATATCTGGTGGATCTCCAGTTGATGGGCAAAGGAATGCAAGATTCTTAATTGTAACTCCCATTCCAACTTCAAACCCATGAGGAGTTGCAGTTGTGATTGTTGTAAGTCCAGTAGTATTGAAGTAGGTTGCTGTAGCGATTGCCACTGGTGAAGTTGATACATTAATAGTAAATGTATCACTATTAACTGCTGCAGATGTTGTTATAATTCCTGCATATTTTTTAGCACCAACTCCATCAGAAACTAAACCATAATTACCAAATGATGCGTTGGAGTTTGTTAGATCACATGCAGCACCAGATCCACAGAATACGGCAGTGTCTGGGCAGATTGTGAAGAGTGAAACTAACTGAGCATATCCTTCGTTCGTGATTGAGACTCCGATACCACCCTGATTGTACTGAGTATAGGAGTCAAGAACCATTGATTTGGTCGGACCAATTGAATGATTCCCATCAATCTTCATTCCGATGCTGTTTGGAATGAAGTTGGTGCAGTTCTGAATGTATGGTGACTGATTGTTATAGACTGGTTTGGTTGGATTGAAGGCAAAAATGGCACCTGTGTTTGCCGATCCCACAAATGACATTTCGGCAATGTAGTTTCCAGTGCCGACATAGAAAAGATCTCCCTGATTTTGTGGAGTAATGGAGACTTCTCTTAGACTATCACCTACAATACTGACTTGATTTGGAATTTCAATTGGATTATTTTCTACATAAGATCCAGCACTAACTCTAATAACGGAACCTGCTGTTGATATTGCGACTGCTCCTGCAATGGTTCCTTTTGCGTCTCCGAGTTTGAGTCCTGTGTTTGTATCGTTTCCGTCTTTTGTGACATAAATGACATTGGTTACTGTTGCTCCTGCACCGATTCTAATAATGTCTGTGCCGATTCCCAGACGCTCTCTCTTCGCAGTTAGTTCGCCGTCGTAAGTATTATATGCTAATTCAGCACTTAAAAGTTGGTCTACTGTGGGTCTTTTACCGGGTACGGCAGACCTTTTAATCCGAATCGGAGTTGCCATTTATTATGTTCGGTATTTACCAGGAAAGCAGTATATACTGCCTTTCATATATTTATTCAAGAAGCATTATTACGTCTTGGACGATAAGCAAATAGATTCATTGGAGGATCTGGTTTCATCCATTCTTCTATTTTATCAAATCTTTCTTCACTATAAAAGTCCTGCTGAACATACCATAGTTTCCAGTGCTCGTGTCCTTTTGACTGGTTACAATTGTGGCAACAGCAGACTACATTCTTTGTAAAGTCCATTCCACCTTTGGACTGTGGGACAATATGATCTATTGTAAGGTTTTCTTCTGACCCACAATAGGCACACTTGTTGTCCCAACTTTCTTTTATGTTTTGCCTCCACATTCGTTTCGCCTCCCCAGAACTTGTTGCGTGTAAATGAAACAAGTATTCTTTTGGAGAATGTAGAGGTCCCATAAGTTACTGCGACTTATCAGTATTTATCTTCTTACAGGCACTTCGCGCCCAAGCACGACTCAAACTATCTACGTGAGAACAAGGTTTATTTTTCTGACCACAGTGAGGACACACGGCATCTTGTGGATCTTTAATATATCCTTCTGGTGTGTACACTTTGTTTTTCAGATTTTTTATTTGTTTGTGTTTTCTGTGATTCATACCTTCACAGGTTGTCCTTGACCTTCTGGAAGTTTGATCTGAGGTAGTTCATTAATCCTATCCACCATCCAATTATCTTGATGTTCTTGATATTCTCTAGTATCAATTACAATCTCATTTGTCGGCAATGCCTTTGGAATCTCAACATCAATTACTGGACTCATCAGAGTTTTGTTTTTTACAATCTCACGATTTGGTCCATCCAGATGCATCACCATTCTTGCATCTTCAAAATTTCCACAATCACAAATCTTTCTATGAGTTCTTCTTTCTCTTACTGTGTAGTAATCTTCACTGTTGTACTTGTTCATTATTAGATTCCTTTTTTTTATTATAAGATACTTTGGTAGGTCTGTAAAGTTGTGGCCAAGTATCTCTGATAATTTCTGCGAGTTTATAAGGTGTAGTTGAGGATATCATAATAGAGACATTATAAACATAAAGATTCCAAAAAGTTGGAAGAGAAGGAGGATGAGGAGCATAAAAAAAGGAGTTCTGGGAACTCCTCTTATTTATTTTTAGGTTAAGATAAAGTCTTATATCTTAATCAAAGGGCATTACCTCGTGGTAATACTTCTTCTGGGAATACAAAGTTTTCGTGTGGTTGATCAACTGGTGCCATCCAAGCACGAAGACCTTCATTTAGAAGAATATTCTTAGTGTAGAAGGTTTCAAATTCAGGATCTTCTGCTGCTCTAATCTCCTGACTTACAAAATCGTAGGCGCGAAGGTTAAGAGCGAGACCAATAATCCCAATAGAACTAGTCCAGAGACCCATAACGGGAACAAAGAGCATAAAGAAATGAAGCCAACGCTTATTGGAAAAAGCAATCCCAAAAATCTGCGACCAGAAACGGTTTGCAGTAACCATTGAATACGTTTCTTCTTCCTGTGTAGGTTCAAAAGCTTTGAAGGTGTTTGCTTGGTCTCCATCTTCAAAGAGGGTGTTTTCAACCGTTGCACCATGAATAGCACATAATAGAGCGCCTCCTAGTATACCAGCAACTCCCATCATGTGGAAGGGGTTGAGGGTCCAGTTGTGGAAACCCTGAAGGAACAAAAGGAACCTGAAGATTGCTGCCACACCAAAGGAGGGAGCAAAGAACCAACTGGATTGTCCCAGAGGGTACATCAGGAAGACGCTGACGAAGACTGCGATAGGACCAGAGAATGCAATTGCGTTATAAGGTCTGATGCCTACCAGGCGGGCGATCTCAAACTGCCGAAGCATAAATCCAATCAGAGCGAAAGATCCGTGGAGCGCCACAAAAGTCCAGAGTCCCCCAAGTTGGCACCACCTGACGAAATCCCCTTGAGACTCAGGACCCCAAAGTAGAAGAAGAGAATGACCCATAGAATCTGCAGGCGTTGACACAGCAGCCGTAAGGAAATTAGCGCCTTCAAGATAACTAGACGCCAACCCATGGGTGTACCAGCTTGTAACAAACGTTGTGCCAGTAAGCCAGCCACCAAGGGCAAGATAAGCAGTGGGAAAAAGTAATAGTCCAGACCAACCCACAAATACAAAGCGATCTCGTTTAACCCAGTCATCAAGGACATCGAACCACCCCCTTTGTGAAATTGGTTGTGAAAGAGTTGAAGAAGTCATAACCTCCATTATCGTTTCTCATATTTATGTTAACATACCTTAACATAGAGGTCAATGAGTGTTTTTACTTATGTACTATTTCGTAAATATTTTTTGTATTTGGATTTTCAGATTCACCAATTACTTCTAATGATTCAAAAGCATTATCATAAGTTCCCTTGCGATTAGTATCTAGATATTTTACTTTTAGTTTACATGGAGAATGTGGAAAGTCACAAGACTTATCATACACAAATCCCAAAATTTCAAATGCTCTTCCATGCCTTTTTTGAATTGGATTATCAATTCTACAAATGTCACCTACTTTAAAATTAATCATAAATTTTTAACCCCAATAGATTACTGAAAGAGTGAAGACGACAAACACAATAACTGTAAATCCCATCATACCTACTCCTGCCCAGATTACCCAATCTTCCATAGGGTGGTGTTGATTATTATGAGACATTTTCTTGGTGCTTCTGGAGGTATTTAACTGCATTAGTTAGTGTGCTGATATTATCTCCAACCAATCCAAGTGCGGTGTTGCAGTTGTTGCAGAGAACACCACGAACCTTATTTGTAGAA
>Ga0315906_10003577_pt1 | contig 20620 bp, 18 predicted proteins | sample LakEriMetagenome_4_FD_203526 | JGI IMG/M metagenome (GOLD analysis project Ga0315906, IMG submission 203526) | Freshwater fungal communities from buoy surface, Lake Erie, Ohio, United States - Buoy 2 MA122 | ecosystem: Environmental > Aquatic > Freshwater > Lake > Lake biofilm | place: USA...
CATTGCTGACCTTCTTGTCTGATGCCGTTGTTTAAAATTAAAACGCGACTACTATGTAAACCCTGTATTACTGGCTTATAAATATTATTCCCTGTTTGCAATACAGTCACACCTGCAATTCTTTGCAAAGATTCCCCAAGTGTCAAACCCCTGGTTGCAGCCAATTCCTTTCCCTTCAATTCTCCTGTTATACCTTCGGCACGAATAGATGCAGCCCCAACTATAACAACTTCCTGTAATACATTTTCAGCATGGGGAAGATCAATATTTTTCTCCATGTCATCTTTGATGTGAAAATGATAATCGGTAGTCTGACAGCCTGCATGGCTGATGCGCAAAGTATAGTCACCCGGACAAAGACCACTTATTAAATACTTTCCCTGTTGATCAGTTATTACTGATTTCTTGAGTTCTACGATTGTTGCTGTAGCCTTTTCCAATACCAATCGGGTATCCGCATCTTTAATAACTCCACGAACATTGAGAATACATTGAGCAGTTAATTGATTGCTCATCAAAAGAAAAAACAATATGGTAGCCAGCTTCAATCTCATTCTTCTTTCAAAGAAACAAAGCTAAGCAAAAAATCAAATTTGCAACGATATTGCAAATCATTAAAACCTTTCGATTATTCCTGCGATACCTTGTCCCCCGCCCACACAAGCAGTGACCATGCCATAGCGTTTGTTCAGTCGCTTTAAATCACCCAACAATTGGACAGTCAGCTTGGCACCCGTACAACCCAAAGGATGCCCTAATGCAATAGCACCACCGTTGATATTAATTTTAGATGGATCCAATTGCAGTTCATTGATAACGGCAAGTGATTGAGCTGCAAATGCTTCGTTGAGTTCAATCAAATCAATATCAGCTATGTTCATGCCCGCCAATTTGAGCACTTTAGGAATAGCAACAACTGGACCAATTCCCATGATTTTAGGATTAACCCCGGCGACTGCACTGTGCACAAGTCTCCCTATGGGTTGTAATCCTAATTCTTTGACCATCTTTTCACTCATCACAATTACAAAGGCTGCACCATCACTTGTTTGTGAAGAATTACCAGCAGTAACAGTTCCTTTTACAGCAAATGCAGGTTTTAGTTTTGCCAATCCTTCCAAACTTGTATCAGCACGAACACCTTCGTCTGTATCAACTACATAACTTCTTTTCTGACGTTTACCCTTTTCATCCAGATAAACTTCATTTACAGTGATGGGAACAATCCCATCTTTGAAATGGCCGTTTTGAATGGCATGTAAAGCTTTTTGATGCGAAGCCAGTGAAAATTCATCCTGTGCTTCACGACTAACATTGAATTGTTTTGCAACAGCCTCTGCAGTGAGTCCCATGTTAATATAATAATCAGGCTCATCTGATGCAATGTTAAATGAAGGAACAGTTTTCCATCCAGCCGCAGGAACAAAACTCATACTTTCAGTTCCTCCTGCAATGATACATTCAGCCATTCCAGCTCTGATTTTGGCAGTCGCCATTGCAATGGTTTCTAACCCAGAAGCACAATACCTGTTCACCGTAATACCGGGCGCTTGTTCACCTAATGCACGTGCTGCAATAATCCTGCCAACTTGCAATCCTTGCTCTGCTTCAGGTACTGCATTACCCACAATCACATCGTCAATTCTTGTTTTATCCAGCTCAGGAACTTTTTTCATCAGCTCCTGAATTACCTCAATAGCCAAATCATCAGGACGGGTAAATCTAAAACCACCTTTCTTAGCTTTTCCTACCGCAGTTCTAAGACCCGCAACGATATATGCTTCTTGCATGATGACTTATTTTGTATGTACCCAAATTTAAGGAAAAAGGCGGTCCATAAAAAAGTAAAGCGGTCAAATGACCGCTTTATATTTAACCATACAAAAATTCATGAGCTCCCATTTGGAGAAATGACGATTGACATGAATCACTTTTTTGTCGTGATTTCCACAACACCGTTTTTTGCCTTCTCACCATATTTTTTTGTTGCCCCTTCACCCTTAAGCACATTTATCATTTTTATTGTGTTAGGATCGATATCCTTCATACTACCAGACGGCATTTCTTTTCCATCAATGATATACAGCACATCTTTTGGCAACTCAGTTTTCTCGGTTGTCTTTTGCACAAAAGTGTAGGTTTTTTTACCATCCTTATCTGTAGTTGTAACAGTCAGCGTATTCGGATCATTTTCTATTTTTCCTGCAATTTTATCATCGCTGGTGCGAATTGTCATGGTGCTCACATTCGACTTTGTATTATTAACTGTAACTGTTTTTGCACCTGTAGTATCAAACATCACTTGTGTAACTGATATATTACCTTGAGCCGGGACTGCCACCCTCACACTTCCGTCAACAGACACGGTATCCATCTTTAACATGATTACCTTTTGATCTCCTTTTTCATCCCCTATAATATTAATTGTTTTAATGACAGTAGGATCAAGTTTATCCAATTCAGCTGGTGATACTTCTCTTCCATTTATAATAATCCTTGTAGTGCCCGGTTTTCCTGGTTCAAGGGGAGGCATTGGAGGCATTGGAGGCATTGGGGGCATTGGGGGCATTGGGGGCATTGGGGGCATTGGAGGCATTCCAGGCATTGAACTTCCATCAGCTATAAAGACAAATTCAGACTTTGATGAACTATCTCCAGAAAGAAACATCACTTTTTCCGACATGTCCAATGGGAATCCCTGTACTGTAATCACTTTATTCGCTGGTCCAGACAACTCACTCAAAGGAACTTTAAACAATTCTTTTTTAGATTTGACATCTTTAAATGAAGCCATATCTCCATCGATATCAATCCGAAAACTTCCTTTGATTTTTCCAGTTTTTGGATCACGGTACTTTGCCGGGATTGTATCCAGCTTATTTGCTGCAATGGCTGTTTGATTCATTTGCTTGTTCTGTGCATCAGACAATGAATCCTTAATGGTAAAGGATAACAGAGCCAGAACACCAATAGCTACAGGCAGTATGAGTATGCGTCTTGCATAACTGTAGCTCACTTTTTTTGATGATGTCAACATAATAATGCGTCTTTTGATTGATGAATAAAAAAATGATTGTCCCACAGACAAACTATTTGAATGATAATGTGCCTTTAATAACATTTCCGCCAACACAGCTGCATCCTCTCCAGCAACTGCTTCTTCATCCGCAATGAATTCATGCACCACTTCCAATTCTTTTCTGATGAGCCAATAAAATGGATTCACCCAAAAAAGATAGGTGGTAAAAGCAACAAAGAGCTTGTCGTAAGAATGATACTGTTCTATATGTGTTAACTCGTGTTTCAACATACGTTGTCCAGTTTCATCTTGAACAGGAAGACCTTCCCTCCAGAAAAGATTTCTGAAGAAGGAGAAAGGAGCTTCGTCTAATGCCGTTTCAATAAAATCAAAACGCTCCATCACAGTCACTTTCCCTTTTGATTTTAGCAGATAAACCTTTAGCACACCTATTACAAAAAGGATAAGAAGAATTGCAGAAATCAATGAAAGAGATAACACAAGTATTTGATCCCATGAAAGGCCTTGGTTCTCAGGAATGATTCCTTCAGATTGGTAAATGAATTGTACAACTTGTTGAACTGGCGCTGATTCAGGTGTAGAAAAACTGAACCACTGTAAATCAAGCAATGGCAAAACCAAACTCAACAGCACAGTCCCTACCAGATAAAAGCGGTTGTAATAATGAAACCTTGTGTTGCGCAAACCAATCCAGTAATATCCGAGTAAAATACCTGATACCAGGATTGCCTTTAGGATGTAAATGAATAGAGGTAACATAGAATTATTTTTTCTTTTTAATCTGCTTTAATAAAAGTTCAAGGTCTTCTACAGATAATTTCTTTTTGTCGACCAAAAAAGAAACCACTTCTTTATATGAACCTTCAAAATACCCTTTGGTGATTCCAGCAATAGAACCTGAAGTATACTCGTCTTTAGACAATAAGGGATAATACAAATTGTACCTGTTTGGCGTTTTGATACCCACCACTTCCTTTTCTACTAAAATCTTTAAAAGTGTAGCGACTGTGTTGTGGTGAGGCTTTGGATCAGGCATGGCTTCTACAATATCTTTTAAATAACCACCTTCTTCCAAACGCCAAAGGGCTTGCATGATTTGCTCCTCTGCCCTGGTCAACGTTTTGTTCATAACTAATAATTTAGTCGAAATTAAAACTAAAGTTTTAGTTTTCAAAATAAATTTTATTTTTTTTGAGACAACCAAAACCGAATAAATGATATCTTAATTGCATTATACCAACATTATGGAAAAATTATCTTCAGCTCCCTCAGGTTTTAAAGCCTTATTATTAGCACTTGCTTTGCCACTTGTTATTGTTTTCTTGCTAGTGAACTCCAATGGCAGTTTGTCCGGATTCTATGTTGTACTGCTCATACTGGTAGTATTATTTGATTTATTTATCATCAATGGTATTACCGTTGTTCAACCGAACTACGCGACTGTCCTAACCTTCTTTGGGAAATATGTTGGGACCATCAAGCAAAATGGACTCTTATTTGTAAACCCGCTTTATAAAAAGACCAAAGTCACTTTGAGAACCCAAAGTACAGAATCAAGCAAACTAAAGGTGAACGATAAACTCGGCAACCCCATTGAGATTGCTGTTGTGATTCTTTGGCAAATCAGTGATACGTACAAAGCCACTTTTGAAGTGGATAATTTCAGAGAATATGTAAAGAACCAAAGTGAGGCAGCAGTCCGCCACCTTGCCACAAGTTATGCATACGACAATATCGAAAGCGATCACCCTCAGATTACCCTCAGCGGAAACAGTGACCAGGTGACTGAAATGATGGAAGATGAGTTGAACAATCGTTTGGTCAATGCTGGCATTACGATAATTGAAGCAAGAATTTCTCACCTGGCTTATGCGCCTGAAATTGCAGGTGCTATGTTACAACGCCAGCAGGCGACAGCCATCGTTGCAGCAAGATCAAAAATAGTTGAGGGTGCAGTCGGCATGGTTGAAATGGCACTGGATAAATTAGCAGAGCGAAACATTGTAAAATTAGACGATGAAAAGAAAGCTGCTATGGTCAGCAACCTTATGGTTGTTTTGTGTGGAGAAAAATCAGTTTCCCCCATGGTGAATACCGGATCGCTCTAAGTTTCACCAAGAGGATTACCTTTGCGCCATGTACAGCTTACTGAGGAATTTATTGTTCAAGATGGAAGCCGAGCAGGCGCATTATTTTTCAATGAATCTGCTAAGAGCAGCCTGTAGCATAAGGCCTATCAAAAGCATCATCAGTAAATGTTTTACACCTGATCAGACTGAATTAGTAAGAACCGTATTTGGTCTCCCCTTCAGAAACCCTGTTGGATTAGGAGCAGGCTTTGATAAAAATGCAGTTTACTTAAGAGAATTAGAAGCATTGGGGTTTGGTTTTGTGGAAATTGGGACGGTCACCCCTCTCGCACAAGCAGGTAATGAAAAACCCCGACTGTTCAGATTACCCGCAGATCAAGCACTCATCAACAGAATGGGGTTTAATAATGATGGGGTGAAGGTGATTAGGGAGAGGTTGGAGGAGTGGAAGGCAAGAGGCAATAGGGAACAGGGAATAGGGAAAAGGGAAAAGGGAGAAGGGAACAGGGGAAATGGGAGGATGATTATTGGAGGGAATATTGGAAAAAATAAAATTACTCCCAATGAAGAGGCTTGGAAGGATTATGAAATCTGTTTCAACGAACTATTTGATGTAGTGGATTATTTTGTGGTGAATGTTTCATCACCCAATACAACTGGCTTAAGAGCGTTGCAGGATAAAGATGCTTTATTGAAGATCCTAGGGGTATTGCAAGAAAACAATCATGCAAGACTACATCCTAAACCACTTCTGCTCAAAATTGCACCTGACCTTACTGATGAACAATTAAAAGATATTGCAGAACTGGCTGAAGTCGTCAAACTCGACGGAATTGTTTCCAGCAATACAACCATATCAAGAGAAAATCTGTCTTTGTCTTCAAAACAGCAAGCAGATGAAATTGGAATGGGTGGATTAAGCGGACGCCCTTTACAAGATTTATCCAATGCTGTTTTGAATAAATTACATACGCTTACAAAAAAACAAATACCAATTATTGGGAGTGGTGGAATTTATACTGGACAAGATGCAAAGGTGAAAATTGATGCTGGAGCAAGTTTGGTTCAGGTGTGGACAGGCTTTATTTATGAGGGACCTACCATTGTAAAAAACATTTGTAAAGAAATCTAAATATTATGACAAGCTTATTGACTGTCGATTCACTGATTAGTCTAATTACTTTATCTCTACTTGAAATTGTATTGGGCATTGACAATGTGATTTTCGTTTCGATTTTAATGGGAAGATTGAAAGAAGAGCAAAAACTACTTTCTCGTCGCATTTGGATGATTTTAGGTATTACAGTCAGAGTACTGCTACTGCTTGCACTGGGTTGGCTCGTTGCAAATGGCAATAAAGAATTGTTTGGATTAAATCTGAATGGGCATCATTATGGATTCAATCTGAGAAACATGATCATGTTATTTGGAGGATTGTTTTTATTGTATAAAACAGTAAAAGAAATTCATGCTAAACTGGAAGGAGAGCTAGAGTTCAATGGTACAGACAAAAAGAAGGAATCTTCTTTTGCAAGTATCATGTCACAAATTGTATTGGTCGATATGATTTTTTCATTCGACAGCATCATCACGGCAGTGGGTATGGCAAGACATGTTGAAATCATGATTGTAGCAGTAATCATAGCAATGGTCATCATGTTCTTTTTCTCTGAAAAGATTTCCAATTTCATTCATAAGCATCCAACACTAAAAATGCTGGCCTTGTCTTTCTTATTAATGGTAGGATTTAGCTTATTCTTTGAAGGACTTCAGCCGATTCATGGTAGCCATATTGATAAAGGTTACATCTATTTCGCAATGGCCTTCTCATTTGGTGTTGAAATGTTGAACATGAGAATGAAACGCAAAACAGTTCCTGTAACCTTACATGAACCTGTTATAAAAAAGGACAATTAATTAACGCAACAGCACTGCTCCAACAACACCAGCAGTTTCAGTCCTGAGTCTTGTATTCCCCAAACTCACAGGAATAAACTGTTGCGCTAATGCATCATTAATTTCCTGTGTTGTAAAATCACCTTCGGGACCAACCAACAATGCTGCATCACCAGATGGATGAGACAACAATTGCTTATCCCCTTCCATACAATGAGCAATATATTTTTGATTGGGTAATGAGTGGTTTAGCATTTCGCTAAGTGCAATGGGCTCATGCAATACCGGGAAATGAAATTGTTGAGATTGAAGACAAGCACTGATGATGATCTGCTCAAATCTTTCCTTTTTATAATGTTGCTTTTCTGTACGCTCACACCGCAACGGATAAATTTCGGTGATTCCAATTTCAGTTACTTTTTCAAGCATCCATTCAAATCGTGCAGCATTCTTTAAAAGAGAAATTCCGAGTATCATTTTTCTGGAAACATCAGGATGCTCTATAAAATCATGTAACTGAACTGTCAGTTGTTTTTTGGTAGAACTAATAATTGTTGCAGTTGCACTAAGTCCCTTACCATTTGTCAGCAACATTTTTTCACCCTCACTCATCCGCAAAACTGTCGCTGCATGGTGACGAATAGCGTCATCCAGATCTATATCTGCAAGAGATGGAGCAAGTGAAGGAAAGTAAAATAATGGAAGTGCGTTCATGCAAATCAATTAAACACTAAAAAGGACTATCCTCCATATCATCAGCGGGATTGTCGTTCATGCGACTACCCTTCTGAATGAATAATTTAGCCCCCTCATTATCAGCTACTGGTCTCCAGCTGCCGCCTTGGGGCAAAGGATTTCCAAAACCTCCAATCTCTTCCTGTTCTTCAAATTTCTGAATATACAACTTGGCTTTTAGCTTGATATTTTCTAATGAACCATTTCTGTGCTTGGCAATCTTCACATAAACATCCCCTTTGGTATCTTCTCCATTTTCATTGGTGGTGATGTCGTAATAATCTGGTCTGTACAAGAACATCACCATATCTGCGTCTTGTTCAATCGCACCAGATTCACGCAAGTCGGATAACTGAGGAACTTTTTGACTATCTTTTCTTTTTTCAACTTCACGACTCAACTGACTAAGCGCAATAATTGGTACTTGCAGCTCTTTTGCCAGTTGTTTTAAGTTTCTTGAAATAGTACTGATCTCCTGCTCACGATTTGAGTTTCGGTTATCAGAAGATCCACTCATCAACTGTAAATAGTCGATTATGATCAATCCAACATTGTGAAGACTTTTCAATCTTCTGCACTTCGCCCTCAATTCAAAAATGTTCAATGCAGCAGAATCATCTACAAACAACTTTGCATTGGTAAGTGGTTCAATTCCTTTTTTATAGAGCTGCTTCATTTCATGGTCTTCCATTCTTCCTCTGGAAATCTTTTCTAACCATATTTCACTTTCGGCAGATAGAATACGCTGAACGAGCTGACTAGTACTCATCTCTAAACTGAAGAAAGCGACCGCTGTTGGTTTTGTGGGATGCATTGCTGCATTTCTTGCCAGGTTCAATGCAAATGCAGTTTTACCCACAGATGGACGAGCTGCAAGGATAATCAAATCAGATTTCTGCCAGCCATAGGTAGTTTTATCCAATGTAGGAAAACCAGAAGGAACGCCAGTTATATCCTCATTTCGGGCACGCATTTCATCAATTCTGTTCAAGGCATCCATCACACCTTTTCCAAGTGTATCGAATTCTTTTTTCAGTTGATCATTTGCAATAGAAAACAATTTCTGTTCTGCAGCATCCAGCAAATCAAAAACATCGGTAGTATCATCATATGCGTCAGTGATGATTTCACTGCTGATACGAATTAATTCTCTTTGAATAAATTTTTCTTGAACTATACGAGCATGTGCTTCGATGTTTGCAGCAGAGACAACTGCATTGGTAAGTTTTGAAATAAAATAAGGACCACCTACTGCATCAAGCATTTCCATCGTCTTCAACTCTTCTACTACTGTAAGTAAATCAATAGGCTTGCTCTCCAAATTTAACCGTACTACTGCCCTGAAAATATGCTGATGGGCTTCTACATAAAAACATTCTGGCTTGAGGATGTTGCCTACAATATCAAAAGCACCACGCTCTAGCATCACAGCACCCAATACAGCTTCTTCCAGTTCGCGCGACTGAGGAGGTACTTTGCCATAGGCCAAAGTATTGAAATTAGTATCAGTTTTTCTCCTATTCCTTCTGTCCCGGTTCAAATTTGTATCCATATCGCGAATATAACGAGGATGGCTGAAGGATAACTTGTTTTAAAAGAACATTAATAAGAACAGGTTATTGACAAGCCTATCCACAGAAAATATGGGTTTATTGACATCAACTTCCAAGAAACCCACATTTTTAGGCAAAGCCTAATTACTATATTTGCAGCATGACAATTTCGTACAAATGGCTGATGGATTATTTCCAAACGCCTATTCCCCACGATAAACTCAGTCTGATTTTGAATTCAATCGGACTAGAAGTAGAAAGTTATGAAGCTTACCAGGAAATAAAGGGAGGCCTAAAGGGCTTAGTGACCGGCGAGGTATTGACGGTTGATAAACATCCCAATGCGGATAGACTTTCAGTAACTACCGTGAATATTGGAAATGAATCTCCACTTCAAATTGTATGCGGTGCTCCCAATGTTGCAACTGGACAAAAAGTGATAGTCGCACCAGTAGGAACTACCATTTTCCCAACCTCAGGTGACTCGATTACCATGAAGGCCGCCAAGATCAGAGGAGTTGAAAGCATGGGGATGATCTGTGCAGAAGACGAAATCGGTCTGGGAACAGACCACAACGGCATAAAAATATTAGATCCAAAAACAACAATTGGTATAGCGGTTGCAGACCTTTTTGAACCATATGACGATCATGTTATATCAATAGGATTGACACCCAACAGAAGTGACGCAATGAGTCATTTGGGTGTTGCAAGAGATGTTTGCAATTGGTTAAATCACCACGAAGGAACTAACATATCCCCTCTCATCAAACTCAATGGTCATATTGGAACTTCAACCAATGCTTGTCCAATTAAAGTTGTAATTGAAAATTCAAATGATTGCCAGCGTTATACTGGCGCTTATATCCAAGAGGTAGAAATCAAGGACGCTCCAAAATGGATGCAACAACGTTTAAAAGCAATTGGACAAAGATCAATCAACAACATTGTTGATATCACAAATTATATCTTACATGATACTGGTCAGCCTCTCCATGCATTTGATGCTGATCAAATCAAAGGAAATACTGTAAGGGTAAAAAATTTAGAAGAAGCGACTCCTTTTATTTCACTAGATGAGAAAGAGAGAAAACTGGCATCAACTGATTTGATGATCTGTGATGGAGATAACAATCCAATGTGCATGGGTGGTGTATTCGGAGGCTTGAACAGTGGTGTTAGCAACAATACAAAAAATATTTTTCTCGAAAGTGCATGGTTCCATCCCGTTGCGATCAGAAAAAGCTCATTCAAACATCATCTCAGAACAGATGCAGCCATGCATTTTGAAAAAAGTGTAGACATCGGCCAAACACTGGATGTTTTGTCAAAAGCAGCTCAACTCATTTGTGAATATGCTGGAGGAAAAATTGAATCTGTACTTGTAGACGAATATCCAAAACAGGCAGAACAGCCGGTTGTAACACTTTCTTACAGTTACCTGCATAAAATGAGTGGCAAACACTATGCTACAAATCAGGTTAAGCAGATTTTATCGGGTATGCAGTTTATATTAATAGAAGAGACTGCTGACTCAATTTCAGTAAAGGTTCCTACATACAAAACAGATATTCGAATTCCTGCAGACATAGTAGAAGAAATCATGAGAATAGATGGTTTCGATAACATAGTAATTCCTTCAAGCATCAGTATCACACCAGCAGTTTCTACAGGCAGCAGGGATTATCCCTTGAGAGAAAAACTTTCAGGTGTATTGTGTGGACTAGGTTTCAATGAAATGCTCAACAATTCAATTACCAATAGTGCAAATTATGGCGAAGATGAATTGATGATAGCTGTCAAGATGCTCAACAACCTGAGCTCCGAACTGGATATGCTCAGGCTTACAATGATGGAAACAGGTTTACAAACCATGGCAAGGAACCTGAACCACAGGAACGATAATTTACTGATGTTTGAATTTGGAAAAACTTATTCCAAACAAAACAATCAGTATGTTGAAGATGATCATCTGGCATTGTTTTCTGCAGGCAAAGTGAGTGAAAGCTCATGGAACAAACAAGAAGAGCAGGCAGACCTTTATTATTTGAAAGGAGTTGTACAAGCACTGCAGGTGCAATCAGCTATTCCTTCAATTGAATACAAGATCGAACAAAGAAACAGATTTGAATATTGCATCAACGGATATGCATCCAACGAACTAGTGGTCTCCATTGGAAAACCATCTTCAGAAATGTTGAACAAATTTGATATCAGGGTTCCTGTTTGGTTTGCAGATATTCATTGGCAGCATTGGTTGTCTGCTGGAAATACCAAATCCATTCGCTACCGTGAAATCTCAAAATTTCCATTGGTGCAAAGGGACCTGTCCTTTGTTGCAAATAATGACGTAACTTTCAATGACATTGATCGTTTGTTGGAGTCGCTCTCCATCAAGCAATTGAAAAGCTACAGGCTTTTTGATATTTTCAAGAGTGAGAAGTTGGGAAAGAACAAGCAGTCAATGGCCATGAATTTTACCTTCCTGGATGAAGAGAAGACCATGAAAGATGAACAGGTGGACAAAATCATGGGGAAGATTACAAAAGGAATTGAAGAAACTTTAAAAGCCGAGATTAGAAAATAACATGAGTTCCGGCCAACAACAATTAGAAAGGATTGAAGAAAAGCTGGCAAGTTTAATTGCCCAGCACGAGCAAATTTTGCGAGAAAATCAAAAACTTCGTAAAGAACAGGCGAATAATTTAAGCAATCAACAGTCTTTAAAAATAAGAGTTGATGAACTGGAAACAAAACTAGCACTTCTTCAATCAACAGAAACAGAGGGAGCAAAAGCTTCAAGAGCTGCCTTAGAAAAGAAAATCAATACATATGTGAAGGAAATTGACAGGTGTATTGCCATATTGGGCAACCAGGCTTAGATACGCTTGACTGTTTTCACCCTTACTGTATCCTCTCCTTGTGAGCACTCTACAGTATATACGCCATAAGGAAGTTCATCTAGTCCCTCCCAATTGATAAAACTGGTGCCGTAGCTGATCTTTTTTTCAGTTTTACACCAAATTTTACCATCTTCACTTTTGAGAACAACATGCAGAGGACCTTGAATGGTTTCATCCAACTCTATAGTGAGTTTGTCGATGAAACTGAACGTTTTGGTTTTAGCAAGCATGGTATTATTTTTTGAATTAATTGGTCAGACAAGCTAAAAATAGTGAATAAAATGTTATTAACTATAGAAAATCATTAAAAATGTCAAATACTATTGCAATAAACTTGATTTTAGGTGATCGTACCTACAGAATCAAGATAGAAAATACGGAAGAAGAGAAAGTAAGAGAAAAAGCCAAAAAATTGAATGATCAGCTGATTCAGTTTAAAAAACAATATGCCGGAAAAGACATGCAGGATTATCTGGCCATGGTCTTACTTTCCTACGTTTTAGAGCAGAAAAATGGTGAATCGGGTACAGAAAATGAAGAATTAGGACCTGTTTTCGATCGAATTGAAGCCCTTTTGGACAAATCTCTTTCCGGAGAATAGCTCAAATTAACAACCCAGTGGTGTTTTTTTCTTTAACTTCGTAGCACTTGTCCATAGAAATTTTTTCGAAGGGATTGAAATGAAAAAGATAAAAACAATTACACATGGAATCGCAACTCATTATACCCATAATAACAGGTATCACAGCCGCATTGGTTGGACTCGGACTGGGTAAACTCATTTTTTCAAAAAACTCAGCAGCTAAAGTAGAAGAAGCCAGGAAACAAGCAGAACAAATCCTCAACGACGCCCAGTTCAAGGCTGAAAATCTAAAAAAAGAGAAACTTTTAGAGGCAAAAGAAAAGTTCGTTCAGCTTAAGTCGGATCACGACAAAGAAGCTTTTGAAAAAAACAGAAAAATTGCTGATGCTGAAAACAGAATCAAGCAAAAAGAACAACAAATCAACCAAAAGACTGAAACCCTTGATAAACAGGTAAAGGAAAACGAAACCATCAAGGAACACCTGAACAGACAGATCGAGATCATCAACCAAAAAAGGAATGAACTTGAAAAACACCAGGAAGAACACATCAGAAAACTGGAAAAAATAGGCGGACTTAGTGCAGAAGATGCTAAGGCGCAATTGATTGAAAGCCTTAAGCAAGAAGCCCAAACAAAGGCACTATCTCTTCAGCAAGAAATCATTGAAGATGCACGTCAGAAAGCCAATAAAGAGGCTAGAAAGATTATTATCCAGAGCATCCAAAGAACAGCTGCTGAACAGACCATTGAGAATACAGTAACAGTATTCCAATTGGAAAGTGATGAAATTAAAGGACAGATTATTGGTAGAGAAGGTCGTAATATTCGCGCTATAGAAGCTGCAACAGGAGTTGACCTTGTAGTAGACGACACTCCAGAAGCGATTGTCCTTTCTTCATTTGATCCATTAAGGAGAGAAATCGCCCGATTAGCCTTACAAAGATTGGTAAGTGATGGAAGAATTCACCCAGCCAGAATCGAAGAGGTTGTTGAAAAAACCCGCAAGCAACTGGAAGAACAGGTGATGGAAATTGGTGAAAGGACCATCATTGAATTGGGAATTCACGGACTTCACAAAGAACTGGTAAGGGTTGTTGGTAAAATGCGTTTCAGGTCTTCTTATGGCCAGAATTTGCTCATGCACAGTCGCGAAGTAGCCAACCTCTGCGGCATTATGGCTGCTGAATTGGGCATGAATCCAAAACTTGCAAAAAGAGCCGGACTCTTGCATGATATTGGTAAAGTACCAGATGAAGAAACAGAATTGAGCCATGCATTACTCGGCGGTAAACTCGCAGAGAAATATGGTGAAAACCCCGCTGTTGTCAACGCAATTGCTGCCCACCACGACGAAACAGAAATGCAGTATGTTATATCCCCTATCATCCAGGCCTGCGATGCCATCAGCGGAGCTAGACCAGGTGCCAGAAGGGAAATCATGCAACAATACATCCAAAGGATCAAAGACCTGGAAAACCTGGCACTTACCTACAATGGCGTAGAAAAGGCCTATGCCATCCAGGCTGGTAGAGAATTGAGAGTAATTGTAGAAGCAGACAAAGTAACAGATGGCGATAGCGAAAAGCTGAGTTTTGAAATGGCCCAGAAAATACAGACCGAAATGACCTATCCAGGTCAGATCAAAGTGACTGTAATCAGGGAAAAAAGGACTGTAAACGTAGCCAGATAAAACATTAACAATCAGGCAAAAGAAATAAAAACTGTGTTTGTCCTTGAATATGGACCAAAAGATTTTGTCAAAAACACAAATTTCATTACTTTTGCTGCCCTAATTTAAAGTTATGAACCAAGCAATCGCATTTGTACACGAGCAGTTGACCCAAGTCAAGGATTTCCCAAAGTTCAAGGCTGGTGACAATGTAACTGTCAATTATAAGATTATCGAAGGAAGTAAAGAAAGGATCCAGAGCTTCAAAGGCGATGTTGTAAAGCGTCAGGGCCAGGGAAGCACAGCAACTTTCACTGTTAGAAAAATGTCTGATGGTATTGGTGTAGAAAGGACCTTCCCGGTTGCTTCACCAAACATCGATTCTATCGTACTGAACAAAACTGGTAAAGTGCGTAAAGCTAAATTGTTCTACCTCAGAGAAAGAAGCGGAAAGAGCGCAAGAATTAAAGAAAAAAGAATGTAGTTCACTACTACTCAATTATTTAAAATCCCGCAACAGCGGGATTTTTTTATGCCTTTACCGAATGGGAAAAAAATTGTAGATTTGTTATCTATCAAAAATTCAAGTTATGTTATCCAATAGCGCGTTCTTGCTTGCGATGCCGGGTGGTTCAGAATGGATCTTCATTATAATCGCAGTTTTAATCATGTTTGGTGGCCGTAAAATACCTGAATTCATGCGTGGACTTGGAAAGGGTATTCGCGAATTCAATGATGCCAAATCGAACGTGAAAAAAGAAATCGAAGAAGGCATCAATGAAAAAGACAAGCCGAAAGAAGCTTGATTTATACTACCTGATTCGCCTTGTACACCCATCGTTCTATACCGGAACTCCGTAACAGACTATTATGCGGTGAACTTACTTGTTCACAGGTTGTAGAGTCATATCTGCATTCAATCGCATCCCAAGAACACCTTAATGCTTTTGTAGAAGTATTTACCAATGAAGCAAGGGAAAGAGCTCATTTACTGGATCAAAAGTTAAATGACCCTTCCTCCTGGGGCAAATGCTATGGTGTAATTGTAGGCATCAAAGATGTACTGTGTTACAAAGACCATCATGTTGGGGCAAGTTCTGCTATTTTAGAAAACTATACAGCCATTTACAATGCTACAGCCATTCAAAAACTTCTGGATGAAGATGCCATCATTATTGGCAACCTCAACTGTGATGAATTTGCTATGGGCTCATCCAATGAACATTCTGTTCATGGCAAAGTATTAAATGCTTTAGATAACAGCAGAGTGCCTGGTGGTTCTTCTGGCGGATCTGCAGTAGCAGTTCAAGCGAACATGTGCATGGTAAGTCTAGGATCTGATACAGGTGGTTCTGTTAGACAACCTGCAGATTTTTGTGGAATAGTTGGACTCAAACCCAGCTATGGGAGAATATCGAGATATGGATTAATTGCCTATGCTTCTTCATTTGACCAGATAGGAATTTTTTCACAGAACATAGAAGATGCTGCTGTGATACTGGAAACAATAGCAGGGCCTGATGAATATGACAGCACTTGTGCTTCAGTTGAAGTGTCCGCCTATTCAAAGAAATTGCAATCCAGTCAGCCACTTAAAATCGCTTACTTTCCACAAGCGCTTGAACATCCTTCACTCGATCCTGAAATCAGGATAGAAATTGAAAAAAAGCTATCCTCTCTAAAAGCAGATGGCCATACTGTAACAGCTGTAGATTTTCAATACCTGGACTACATTGTACCCGCCTATTATATTCTGACTACCGCAGAAGCATCCTCCAATCTTTCAAGATATGATGGTATAAAATTTGGTCACAGAACTTCAAATAAAGTAAACGACTTAAATGAGCTGTACAGGCTATCAAGATCCGAAGGCTTTGGCAAAGAAGTAAAAAGAAGAATCATGTTGGGCACCTTTGTACTGAGCACAGGATACTATGATGCTTATTATGCAAAAGCCCAACAAGTAAGAAGATTAATTTTTGATAAGACCAAAGAGATCTTCCTGAACCATGATCTGATCATTATGCCGACAGTTCCATCAACAGCTTTTCGATTTGGAGAAAAAAGCAATGATGCAGTAGAAATGTTTTTAGGTGACCTCTATACTGTTTATGCAAACCTTGCTGGAATTGCTGGCATATCCATACCACTGTTCAAACATGCAAATGGTATGCCTTTTGGTATGCAGGTGATGTCAGACAGCATGAATGAGGAAACCCTATTGGCTTTCTCATCCAGCTGTTTAAATCAAAAATAAAGTTGAGAAACGATTTTATTTAGAAATCATCGTCGTCATCAAAACCTCCACCACCTTCATCAAAGTAAAGGTCTTTAAACTCATCATCTACTGAGAAGTCATCTTCGTCAGAAGCTTTCTTTCCGCCAGCTTTTTTGGTTTTAGATTTTGGAATGTCAAATTCCTCAAAGTCAGGATCCCAGTTGTCATCCTCCTCATCAGACTTCTCCCAATCATCATCTACCTCTTCACCATCTTCATCATCCTCATCTCTAGAAGCTTTGGAAGATTTTTTCGCTGGTAACTCATCATCAAGATCATCATCGTCATCCTCTTTCTTCTTGGATTTCGCAGATGATTTTACAGGCTTGGATGAGGCTTCATTTTCATCAGGCTTCTTGGTAACCTTTGTTTCTTTAGCTGACTTTGCCATATCAAAAGGGAAATTTTTACAGTGTAAAATTTCTGAGACTTTTTTATATCACCAAATATTTGAAAATATTTTTTTTTCGGTGATGCCGAATTATGCTTTTATGATTTGTTCTCTTTCTGGTCCGTTGGAAATATAACTTACCTCCACTCCCAGATAATTATTGATAAACTGTATATATTCCTTCATTTCCTGAGGGAGCTCTTCGTTAGTTTTCATTTTGGTAACATCCGTTTTCCAACCCTTAAATTGCTGGTATTGAGGCTCAATAGGAACTTTATTCATTTGGTAAGGAACTGATTTTTGATCTTTTCCATTTACCTTATAGCTTGTACATACAGAAAGTTCTTCAAAAGCATCCAGCACATCAGCTTTTGTCATTACAATTTGGGTGACCCCGTTGATCATACATGCAAAATCAAGGGCTACCAAATCAATCCAGCCGCATCTTCTTGGTCTTCCTGTTGTTGCTCCAAATTCATTACCAATCTTCCTCAAACGCTCCCCTGTTTCATCGTGTAGCTCCGTAGGGAAAGGTCCACTACCCACACGTGTACAATAAGCCTTGCTTACACCAATAACTTCCTTGATTTTTTGAGGTGCGATACCTAACCCAGTACAAACACCTGCAGAAATAGTATTTGAAGAAGTCACAAATGGGAAAGTACCGAAGTCAACATCCAGCATGCTGCCTTGTGCGCCTTCTGCCAATACTTTCTTGCCTTCTTTGATTTTTTCGTTGATGAAATACTCTCCGTTGACAATCTTAAGCGATTTCATGAACTCAATCGCTTCAAAAAATTCTTCCTCCCATTCAGCAATATCTTCATTGAAACCAAATGAATCCAGCATTCGCTGATGCTTCATGCGTAACTTAATGTATTGTGTGGTAAAGTTTTTATCCAACAGGTCTCCTACCCTCAAACCATTTCTACCGGTTTTATCCATGTATGCTGGGCCAATACCTTTCAAGGTTGAACCAATTTTTTCATTGCCCTTAGAAATCTCTGATGCTTTGTCTAAAGCGCGATGGGTAGGAAGAATCAACTGCGTTCTTTCAGAGATGTAAAGATTTTTCTTCCCATCAATACCAAAAGCTGCTACTTTATCGTATTCCTTTTTTAATGTAACTGCATCCAGTACTACGCCACTACCAATTAAATTTAATTTGTCTTCATGGAAAATTCCTGATGGAATTTGGTGCAATACTACTTTCTGACCCTTGATGTACAGCGTATGTCCTGCATTGGGACCACCCTGAAAACGAGCGATGATATCGTAATTGGGTGCGAAATAATCTACAATCTTTCCCTTTCCTTCATCACCCCATTGTAAACCGAGTAATACGTCAACCATAAAATCAATTAAATGATAAGGCGCAAATTTAATTGAATGATGCAACAAGGAGAAAAATAAATATCCCCTTATGCCTCCGGGTCATAACGCTGAACTGTTTGAATACCAGATAAGCTCCTCAATTTGTTGAGCAAGTGATCAAGTTCATCTTTATCATGGACAAACAGCCTGATATTTCCTTCAAAAATGCCATCTTTTGCTTCAACAGTGATAGCATTGATGTTTATTTTTAAGTCTCCTGAAATCAGGTTCGTGATTTTATGGATTACACCCACGTCATCAAGCCCGGTTATTTTCAAACCCGTTAAGAAAGAAATCTCTTTATTTTTAGCCCATTTGGTCTTGACTACCCTATGACCATGACTTGAAAGCAACCGTGTAGCATTTGGACAATTGGTACGATGGATAATCAACCCTTTTCCTGTGGTTACAAACCCAAAAACATCATCCCCAGGAATAGGTTTGCAACAATTACCTAGGGTATACATGACCTTATCGCTTTTCTCCCCAAAAATGACCAGCTCTGCATCCTTTTTGTCGTCCAGTTTTCCAGTTCCCGCTAATTTTTCAGGCTCTTGTTTTTTGGTCTTAATCAATTCGAGTCGATCACCTTTCAATTCAAACTCTTTGAGCTCTTTAAGGTCGATTTGCTTGATGGCTATCTGATAAAATAAGTCAAGTGGTGAAGTCACTTTATAAAATGCAACCAATTCATCGATATTTTGCTGAGAATTTGCCGCACCAAAAGCATTTAATTTTTTTTCAGCAACATATTTACCATCTTCTGCGATTTTCCGCTTTTCCTCTTTCAGTGCATCTTTGATCCTGCTCTTTGCTTTGGCAGTAACTACAGACGCCAACCAGTCCTCTGTAGGTTTCTGTTTGTTAGACGTGATAATTTCTATCTGATCCCCACTCTTCAGCTTATGACCAATGGGCACCAATTTGTGGTTGACTTTTGCGCCAATGCATTTGGACCCAATTGCTGAGTGAATACCAAAAGCAAAATCTAATGCAGTAGAACCAACAGGAAACATTTTTACATCCCCCTTTGGGGTGTACACATAGATCTCCTCTGCAAGAAATGATGTTTTAAAATCCTGAAGAAAATCAATTGAACTGATATCTTCTCCACCCAACGCTTCTCTGATTTGGGTGAACCATTTGTCGAATCGATCTTCATCTGCTCCACCCTCCTTGTATTTCCAGTGAGCAGCGAGTCCCTTTTCAGCAATTTCATTCATTCTTCTCGAACGGATCTGCACTTCTACCCATTTACCTTGCGGACCCATCACTGTAGTATGCAGGGCCTCATATCCATTGGCTTTGGGATTGCTTAACCAGTCGCGCATCCTTTCAGGAGCAGGATTGTACATGTCTGAAACAATAGAATATATTTTCCAGCAAGCCTCTTTTTCATGATCGAAAGGAGCATCAACTATAATGCGGATAGCGAAAAGGTCGTACACCTCTTCAAACTCCACATTTTTCTTTTTCATTTTATTCCAGATGGAATGAATGGATTTAGGTCTTCCGTAGATATCATATTTGAAATCCGCACGATCCAGTTTTTCCTTCACTGGCTTAATGAATTCATTGATATAGCGTGTTCTTTCACGTTTGGTTTCAGCTAACTTTTTAGCAATTTGTCGGTAAGTGTCTGGCTCCAGGTACTTCATGGCCAGGTCTTCCATTTCTGTTTTCAGGTTGTACAAACCCATTCGGTGTGCAAGTGGGGCATACACATAGACAGTTTCAGAAGATGTCTTTAACTGCTTCTCTCGCTTCATGCTATCAAGTGTTCGCATGTTATGGAGACGATCAGCCAGCTTGATTAAAATGACCCTGGGGTCATCTGTGAGGGTTAATAAAATCTTTTTGAAATTTTCAGCTTGCTGGGTAGTATTGTTATCGACTACTGTAGCAATTTTAGTTAACCCATCAATGATTTTAGCCATCTCCAGTCCGAACTCCTCCTGAATGTCCTCCAGTGTTAGATCGGTATCCTCTACAGTATCATGCAAAAGGGCGCAAATCGTAGATCTTACACCCAAACCGATTTCTTCCACACAAATCATGGCGACAGCCAAAGGGTGGAAAATATAAGGCTCACCGGTTTTTCTACGCA
>Ga0315906_10003578_pt1 | contig 20617 bp, 21 predicted proteins | sample LakEriMetagenome_4_FD_203526 | JGI IMG/M metagenome (GOLD analysis project Ga0315906, IMG submission 203526) | Freshwater fungal communities from buoy surface, Lake Erie, Ohio, United States - Buoy 2 MA122 | ecosystem: Environmental > Aquatic > Freshwater > Lake > Lake biofilm | place: USA...
TGATCTTGCGCTTGTTTCTGCCAATTCCAAGTACGACAGAGTTATGCGCAAAGAAAGGGGAGTTTCTTTTACGGAACAGGAAAAGAAGGGATTGGAACTTTTTCGTGAACATTGCGAAATGTGTCATACTGAGCCATTATTCTCTAATTCTTTCTTTGCAAATATTGGTCTGCCAGTTGATCCTATGTTAAATGATATTGGACGTTTTGCCATTACCCATGACCCAACAGACTCATTGCTTTTCAAAATACCCACCCTCAGGAACATAGAATTTACCTTTCCGTACATGCACGACGGTCGATTCAAAAAACTAATGGAAGTAATCAATTTCTATAGTTCGGAGATTGATCCAAACGCAAAAAACTTACATCCGTCCTTACGATTTCCAAAAAATTTCACGGATAACGAAAAAAAAGACCTCCTGGCATTTTTATATACCCTCACGGATAAAGAATTTTTATTTGATAAGAGGTATTCTTTTCCGAAATAATTGAAAAGTAACGCAAGGTTTCGAATCAAATGAACTCTAACATCCAAGAAAACTAAAGATCATGAAAAAACTATCACTTGGAATTGCTTTAGGTATTACGTCCCTGACGTTCGCCCAATCGAACCCGGCCATAACTTCCTGGCTTCAAAACACAACTCAAACAGGATCATATTACACATCCGGTAATTCCACACCTATTAGTAATGGAATTGTAGTGAACTGCCAGGCTGTTCAATATTCCGCAAATTGGGCATACATTACGACGAATGGGATCCCTGCCTATCCTACCGGTCCCTTTTTAGACGGCAATCCATCTCAAGCCACAGATCAGAATGCAATCTTTAAGTTCCCTCTGAATCCTACACAAAATACAGGAACCCCAACATCCACTACTGGAGGGAATATTGGGGTTTTCATCAATGGTGTTGCTTTATTTGATTACCGTGATGGCGTTGCATGGAACACAAGTACCAACTCATTATGTGGTGGACCGGGAAATCCGCCTTGTCCCGGAGGTCCAACCGCGACCATGCCTTGGAATCGTGATGCCGTTCCTGCTGAAAAACCGGGATTCGATTGTTCTAAAGGTCACCCAGCCATGGGAAATTACCACCATCACCAGAATCCTAGCGCCTACAACCTTGATCTGGTTGTCATCTCAACCATTTGTGATCTCTATGCAGCAGATGGGCTATATGCGATCAATTCCACCCAACATTCTCCATTGATTGGGTTTGCTTATGACGGATTCCCGATCTATGGCGCCTATGGGTATGCAAATGCAGATGGTACAGGAGGTGTCGTCCGCATGAAGTCAGGATATCAATTGAGAAACATTACGGATCGAACTATTTGGGCAGATGGAACAAATGTGGCAGATGGACCTTCTGATTTTACAACGTATCCGTTAGGTTATTTTCGCGAAGACTACGAGTTCGTGGCACATGCCGGACAAGATGATTACCTGGATGAGCACAACGGTCGTTTTTGTGTAACGCCAGAGTACCCGCAAGGAATTTACTGCTATTTTACTACGGTAGATGTAAATCACAATTCTGCCTATCCATATGCCGTTGGACCAACATTCTACGGAAATGTTGTTGCATCGAAGGTTACAAGTATTTCTGAATCGGTTTCGACCTATACAAGTGGTACGAATTCAATTGCTGATCTTACTACAACAGAAGCATTTAATGTTTTTCCAAATCCAGCTGCAGATCTTATCGTCGTTCAGGCTCCCGGACTCCTTGAGTCGGATGTGATGGTGACATTATATGACATGGTTGGAAGGAAAATTTCTGAAAAGAAAATGATTGCGGGAAGTACCCTTAGCTTCGTTGATGTAAGCACGCTTTATTCAGGAAAATACGTGTTAAAGATATCAAATTCAATCAGTGAACGTACCTATCCGATACTGGTAGGTAACTAAGCTGAACCAAACTGTTTTGAAGGCTACTCCATCGGGTAGCCTTTTTTATTTTATGGAATTTTAAATGACTCTGCATCTTCTTTCCAAACAGTAAAATTTAAAGTCATGAAAAAATTAGGATTAGTTATGTTGCTCTTTTTGGTAAAAGGAGTATTTGCACAGCAGGCAACAGGAGAGATCGTCGGAACAGTTGTAGACAAAGCTACGGGAGATACGCTTTCCGGCGCACAGGTTTTTGTGATTGATCAAGATAGAAAATACCGTGCAGAGACAGGTTTGGATGGCAGATTTCGGATGACGGGTATCCCGGCAGGTGAGTATTTGCTCAATATAAAGTTTTCAATTGATACCATGTCGGGAATTCCTGTGACAGTTCCGCTCGATGGTATTTACAGAACAGGCACTATTCGTTTTGAACCTGCTAAAATGTTAAAGGACATTACGGTCAAATGGAACGATGGCAGCATCAAATTGGTGTACGGTGAACTTCCAATCAGAGAATTGACAACCGAAGAAATATCAAGTAGTCCTGTAAAGTTTAGTGTAGCGAATCTTGCAGTGGCCTATAATTCTGATGTTAAAATGTCTGAAGACGGAGAACTGATGTTTCGGGGAGCCCGAAAAGGTGACATGATCTACATGCTGGACGGTGTTAAAAGCAACCAGGTGAACAATGTTCCAAGTTGTGCTATTGGCAGAATGATGGTTTATACCGGAGGATTGCCGGCTAAATACGGCGATACCCTTGGAGGGGCTATTGTGGTTGAGACACTCAGTTACTTCGATCTGTACCGTAAATGGGAGCGTGAACAGATGACAAATGAGGAATAAAACAATTCACCTTCAGAGGTGCCGATTCTTTCGAACAAGGATCAAAGATCTGTTTTGGGGATTAGCAGACTGCCAAATTAAGTAGTAGTCTTTCGTCTTTGAGCGCAGCGTTCTTTTGTCTTGAAATCTATAGTCTTAAAGTCCAAATTATTTCTTAAAAAATTCCGGGCTCCCTGCCTCAGCTGATTTCAGATAGTTCTTGAGTTCCTGCTCATTTTCAGCTTTTAGCACCATGAACATGTTCTCAGATTCTACAACGATGTAGTCCGTAAGTCCGTCGAGTAGAACAAGTTTGTCATCGGAAACATTCACTAAGCAATTCTTTGAACCATAGAGATGTACGTGTCTTCCGATAACAGCGTTGCCATCCGAATCTTTGTTGAGATGAGTATTCAAACTTCCCCAGGTACCCAGATCGCTCCAGTCAAAATCGGCAAGAACCACGTCGATGTTTTTCGCGTGTTCCATGATGGCAAAGTCTACCGAGATATCCTTACAAGTGTGAAAAGCGGCATTCACTTTTTCCTGCTCTGATGGGGTGTTGTAATCTGCCAGGTCACTGGCAAATAAGTCGTAGAGCTCAGGTTCGAATTGCTGAAGCGCATTTAGCACAGTGGCTGTTTTCCATACGAAGATCCCGGAATTCCAATAAAAGTTGCCGCTTTGCAAAAAGGATTCTGCTGTTTTCAAATCTGGTTTTTCGCGAAACTGTATTACTGGTGTGGCGGATCCGGCTACTACATTCTTTTCTTTAGAAAATTCAATGTATCCGTAACCAGTATCAGGCCGACTCGGCTGAATGCCCAGCGTTACCAAGCGCGAATCTTCATTGGCACATTCTATGGCTGTGTGAATGATCTCTGAAAAACGACCTTCCCGAACTATTAGGTGGTCGGCTGGCGAAATAACCATGGTTGCCTCTGGATTCAGGTCATGGATTTTTGCAGCTGCATAGGCAATACAGGGAGCTGTGTTTTTTCGCATCGGTTCCCTAAGTATCTGACCGTAGGTCAGGTCGGGGAGTTGTTCCTTCACGATCCCCGCGTAACTCTCATTGGTGAGGACGTAAATGTTTTCTTTCGGAGCGATCAGCAAAAGCCTTTCATAAGTCATCTGGATTAAAGATTTTCCAGTGCCCAGAACATCGAGAAATTGTTTTGGTTTTTGTGGGGTAGACATCGGCCAGAAACGGCTTCCTACACCTCCTGCCATTATTACACAATAATTGTTGCTTTTCATAGGGTTTACTTGATTGGTCGAACTTCTGCAAGGGCATTTACGAGGTAGGATCGGTCGGAGTACACTTCCTGACAAACGAATCGCTTTCGGCGCAATGAACCTTTAATGAATTGTCGTCCGTTGAGTTCAAAAGTAGTGTTTTTAGGCAATTGTTCTAATAATACAATACCTTCCTTTGGCCGGTCATAGGATTTGAGTACTCGAGACAGGCCGTGATCTGTGCAGGAAGAGGCTTTGGTTTTAGAAAGAGAATGAACCAGCGCGTTTTCAATGTCCTTAGGTAGCTGACCGCTGTTTATTACCGGCAACAATAAGTTGCGAAAGAAAGCTTTCCATTCTTCACCATGAGGCATAACGCGATTGCGGTACGCTTCAAAGTTTTGCAAATGCGCGAATTCGTGCAAGGTTGTGATGAGAAAGGAGTAAGGATTCAAATCACCATTCACAGTGATTCGGTGTTTCTCCCCATTCATACCCGCTCGAAAATCTCCCAGCTTGGTCGCCCGTCCATTTACGATTTTAAACCGAACAGGATGGGAAAGAAAAAGTTCAACCACCATTTCCACAAAGACCTCCGGAAGGTATTTCTTGAATACTTCTGTGACTTCTGCTTTTCGTTTGACAGATGAGGCTGACATTTGTATAAAATTAGCCCAATCCTTCTTTTCTATTAGGTTGAACAGTGATTTTTATACATGTGAATCTGTGGATTTCTTCTAATTTTGGATTATGATAGAGGAACTTAATCTTCAGAATTCATCTCTTGTTGCCGAATTTCAAAGAATTTATGAAGATTCTTTTCCTTCCGAAGAAAGGCGTCCGTTTCAGGAATTGATCACTGATCATCACGCAGGGAACTACAGAATGTATGTCTCTTTTGAAAAAAATAAGGTCCAGGGAATTATTTCCTTATTCCGACCATCGAACTGTAAGTTTGTATTGTTGGATTATTTTGCTGTTCACCCAGAGTATAGATCGAAAGGGATGGGTTCTGGGTTATTTAAGGAGTTGATTGCTGAATGCCAAAAAACCGGAAAAATTCTATGTTTAGAAGTCGAACAACCGCTGTCTGACGATGCGGCGGATGACCGTTGGCGAAGAATTTCTTTTTACAGAAAAGGTGGCGCAAAGGTATTGACGAATTACACCTATTTATTGCCTGATCTGGATCATTCAGGCGTAATTACAAAAATGTACTTAATGTTTGCAAGTGGAACCACACCCGTTAAAATGGACCGAAGTGAACTGGCAATGTTCATTGAAAGTATATTTATTCATCTTTACAAAAGAAATATGGAAAACGAACAACTTAAACATAATTTAAGGGATCTTCCAACAGAGTTAATTTTAAACTAAAAAACCTAAGACATGCTTGAAATTCTCAATTTTATCGTAGGCTCAACCTCCACATTGCTTTCAGCCATTGCAATCTATTTGTACATTGTTCTTTGGAAAAAAGACAAAACCGATGGTGCGTATGACGTATTCGACAGCACCTATAAGGATTTACTCGCGGTGGCTCTGGATCATCCTGCATTAAGAAATGAAAAGAAGACAGCACTTTTTACTACGAGCTTTTCTGAGGATGACAGAATTCGTTATGAGACGTACGCCTTCATGTGTCTGAATTTTTGTGAAACCCTATACGACAAAGGAAATGAAGAGCTTATGTATACCTGGGGTGTTGTTGTGGAGATCGAGTATAATCTGCACAAGTCCTGGCTGAATGAAGGCACCAACGAAACCATGTTCAAGAAAGAATTTGTAGATTATCTCCGCAAATTATAGGATACACCTACTCCTCACTAAAGTTCTTGTAGGGATCAACCTTTTGTCTGTGTCTTACGATGGTTAGCCCCAAAACGAAAACTGTATTGATCAATACATTACCGAAAACTGTCGGCATACCCAATCCGTACAAAAGTTGAATACAGAGAAGGATTCCACTTAGTATTAGAATGCACGCTCCAATTACTGTAAACTTTCGGTCTTTAAGCCAATCGAACATCTGGCAAACATAGAAGTTATTCCTTACAATTTCGACATCAATGCCTTAACCTCTTCTTTAGTTTTTGGAGAAAGCTGAACTGTAGTGCCCTTGGCTCTAGTGGTGGTCAATGCACTTTGTCCGAAAAGCATTTGTGTTTCGTCCTTAAACAGTGCGATGACTTCGAAAGGTTCTGTGGAAGGAATGTTCCTAAAGTACAGTCGTTTATTTTCCCTGTCAACATACGGAAGTACAGCTTTTTGATTTTTAAAAACCAGCACGGCAAAAACATCCAAATTCTCTGAGAAGTCCACATAAAAATCTTCACGTGGCGCGTCGGATTTGTCAAATTTGTCGCAGTTCATCCAACCCAGCTTTTTTGTTTGGAAAATAAGGTTTGTCATTTCCATCCCGGAAGACATTAGCACGGTGTCAAATTTTATTAAAAACGGATCCATGTTTCTTTGACGAAAGTGTGTGCGCGTAATTTCATAATATTTTCCTTTAATTTTTTCTCTCCATATGGTGGCAAACATCATGGTATCGGTATCATTTCGTATATTCCAACGGTGAGACATGTTGTGCAAATCACTTGAGAAAAAATCTTCCTCTGTTTGCGCATCTGTGGTTTGTTCAGGGTTACCATCATTGCTGGCTGCAACCCAGGCTATGTTCGTGCCGGTATCCGAGCCATTGAACAATTGCATGTCATCATTCAAAGTACGATCTCTGAATTCTATATCAACTGTCTTGTCAGCAGCAATCTCCAAAGTTTTTCCATTCTGAGTTGCGCTAACATTCAGCATGCCTCCAGAAACAAGCATTTTGTCATCGTGTGTCAGGGTGGTTAGGTTGGCCAGCACGAAGCTTCCTTTGTCATAATATTCAGTCACTGAAAGCTCAATTGGATCATTCTCATTCACGTTGGCAAAAGTGCCTTTACGTATTGTGATCTTTGTGCCTTCCCGACAAACAAGCGTTGTATCTTTTGTGGGTGAAATGGTATAGGATACCTCTTCTTTCTTAAAGGAATTTAAATCTGTCGGAGCTGTTTTATGATTTCTGACAATTTCAACGCGTCTGTTCAGTGTTTTTTCAGGTTCATCCACATTGCCGTTGATCGGACTTTTTTCTCCTTTGTACTCAATGTCGAATTTATTTTGAATTCCCTTCGAACGAAGATAGGTACGCACGGCACGCGCTCTGTTCAGAGAGAGTGTTTGGTTAAATTCGTCCGATGCATCGCTGTCGGTATGGCCGATGAGTAAAAGTTGTTCGCGCGGGTCGATAATGGAACTTGCAACTTGGTCGAGCTCTTTCTTTCCTTGCGAAGTGAGCTTTGAACTTCCTTTGTCAAAGTAAATGGTTTGACTGTTCGACCAAAATGAAATACATACAACCAGGAGTAAAATCAGGTGTTTCATAGTGTTGTTTTCCTCCGAAAACGCTTCATTTTCTAAAAGGTAACAAACCAACTCGATGTGGAAATGTTAAAAGATTATAATTTCGAAAAAAGATTACTTGTTTTCCTTGCGATCGGTTAGCATGGAAACGATCAACCCCAGAGCAACAGCGACATCCACCACATTCCAAAGCGTTCTACCCAAGGCGATCTTTTCGAAGGGTTGGAACAAGATGGCCAGGAGAATAAAAACTGCCACTGCAACGGATTGGTTTTTCTGAGAGGCAGCGTATGCAAGGTAAACGAAACTGGCGGTGCTGGCAAAACGAACAAACAGATAGTAGCCATAGGACCAATCGATTAAACAAAGCAACAGAATTGCAGCCAGAAAGATCTTCACGAGTTTGGTTAATTCATCCATGCGATAAAAGTAAAAGTCATTTTCACAATACTCGCTATCTTCACTCAAAAAAACAATGTCTGCTTCTGATGTTTCCTTTGCCATAAACGCGCGCTCATGCTCTTTACTCATGAATGAACAGGAGGGCAATATGACTTTGCTCAGTTCAGAAAAGCGCTACCTGATTCCAATTTTTCAGCGCCCTTATGCGTGGGATGAATCACAGATTGGAAAATTTATTGGCGATATTTTTAAATCGTATTGGGGGGTGGATAAGGCAATCAATCGGGAGCCTATGTTTATTGGAACCATGCAGCTCACCTATCCAAAAGATGGAGTTCAGGAAATCATCGATGGCCAGCAACGAATGACTACTTTTTTGCTGCTTTTGAAGAAGTTGAAGGAAAAATATCCAGCGTGTAAGGAACTGCAAAAAATTCAACTCGACTGGCTGCGAACGGATGTAAACAACGGGGTGCAACAGGCTTACCTGGAGGAAATGCTGCGCGATGTGTTGCCCACGGAACACGATGGTCTGAATCCATACAAAAGAAATTTAAGAATTATCAGCGAGCTCTTCGACGAACAGTTGCCACTTACGGAGGACGGCATTCACTTCGACATCGATGATTTTTTTACGTACCTCACTTCACGCGTGTATTTTGTGGTCATTGAAACGCGAGCACAGCTTTCAAAAACACTCCAGATCTTCAATGCCATTAATACCGCAGGACTTGACTTGAACACAGGGGATATCTTCAAGATTCGAATGTATCAGTATCTGACCCAGCACAAAAATGCCGGAAAAGAGGTGTTCGAGGAGATCAGTAAGCTGTACGAAAAAATCGATCTTTTGAATAAAGAGGCAGGAACAAACGTCACGGATATTCGGGGAATACTCAAGCTTTATCAGTATGTTCTTGTCACAAAACATGGACTTCCCGATACCTTACATCATTTAGGTGTAGATACGTTTTACGAACGCTTGTTCGACACGCTGTTCAATGATAATTCTTGGGAAAATTTTAAAGGAAACCTGAATAACTTCGACATTTCCATTGAAGAGCTTGACGGACTGATCGATGCGCGCTTTCTCTGGGCTGAAAAATGGGAAAGCAAAACAGGGTTTACTGCTGAAGAGGCCTGCTTGGTACATTTGATCTGGTGGTCGAGATATAGTTTTTACAGCGATCTCCCCTCTGTGTTCATATACAAGTTCCGGAATGACCCTGACATGTGGCCGAAGCTAATGGCGTACATCAGACAAATCGCCAAGGTGTTTTTTATCTACAGTGTGAGATATCAGCGTATTAAAAACAATGTGTTTTATGGCTTCATGCATCAGGTGGTCCGACAGCTGGTTCAAGGAAATTATGAAGAACTGATGAAGCAGATCAATGCAGAGATCGGTACGGAAGCACGTCATAATCCAGGGTGGTCCAATTTGAATGTTTATCTTACAGATAACCTCACCGAAAATGCAAAGCGCAAAAATCTTATTTGCCGTCTTTCTGCCTTGCTAAATGAAGATTACAAAAGCTCAGATAATGAGACAGTACGAGAAATCACTGTAAAGTTATTTAACAATAACATAGACATCGAGCACATACAATCTTATCATGACAAGGATGGCAATAAACGAGAAGCTCTTTGGTCTCAATGGGGTATTGAAATCAATTCACTCGGAAACCTTTTGGTCCTGGAATCAAGTTACAACCGTTCTATAGGAAACGAGGATTATGTGAACAAAATCCCTACCTACAGAAAAAGTATGTACCAGATTGTTCAAGACCACTTAAAAGAGCATCCGTCTCAATGGGAAAAAGAAAATGCTGTCTCAAGGAAAGAAGCTGAGTTGAAGAAGCTTTTGACGTATCTCTTCGATGCAACAGCTCTAGAAAATACAGTGGCTGAGGATTCAACACAAATCAGCTAAGCGCCTGTTTTTTGTGTTTTGATTTTCGTGAATACACTTTTTCAGACGGAACACTTTTCGGGGCAAAACGTCCGTCAAAGAATCCTTGCTCTTTGCGTTTCTGTCGTTCGGCTGCCTTCATGAGGTTCGAAAGAGCACCCGTTTTCTGTTTACTTTTCTTTTTCATAGCGCTTGGTAAACGCAGAATGTGTTTTGCGCTAACAAAATTATCTCGTCGATTTTAAAAATAAATGATGCAAGTTGTTATTTCCATAGGTTTTGCTCATTTAGAATCATCGGATGAAAAAAAAAGTGAGCAATCTCAAACGAAAAAATAGTTGGTTTAAGAGGACGGTAGTGCCACAACGCTTCGTTTATCATGTAACATTAGCCAAGAACAGAGATTCGATAATGGAAAACGGCCTCATTCCATCGCCATTCGAAAACTCTAACTGGCGGTTTTGCGATGAAGAAGCGAAATATCCGGCCATGGTGTTTGCCAACAATAGTCCGGTGTTTCACGACCTCTTTTATTGCGATGAAATAGACTTGGGTCCGATTGAAACAGATTGTCTTGATTTTTGGGAGATCGATACCCAGTCATTTAAAGCCACTTGGTACATCGACTTGAACATGTCGAGGAATGAAAGATACATTTGTACGCCTCATCCCATTCCACCAAAAAGCATCAGGTTAATGAAAGTCAGTCATGGGATTTGTGAATATTGCGGCCATGTAGATTACGGCAGAACAGTGGGGCAGGTATTGACAGCGCATACTGAAAGCAACGAACGTTACTACACTCTGAATAATTGCTGTTACCACGAATTTGCGCTGTCAGATGCGGCAAAAAAACACCATCAAGTCGAAGCAATGGTGGATCGCTATGGGCGGTATAGAGTGAGGTGAAAATCAGAATGAGAATAAGAGTGAGAGCGGAGAAAAACGACTATTACTTTATTTAAATTTGTTCAATTGTAGTATTATTCAATTATCCTTTCCGAAGAAACCGAAGAAACCGAAGGGGGTTTTATTGATAGTGAAACGCCGTATGGCTATCAAAAATGATAACTCTGTCGTGGTATCATATTACAATATTGAATTATTCAGATTTTAAGCACAGAAGAATCTTTTAAACGTGGTGACGTTTGTAATCTCTACCAGATCCTCTATTAGTGGGGGTAGGCTATTTGTCTTCTGGTTTATTATTGCTTACTAAATAAGCTCCAACAAAAAACAATACTGTCTCAACAAAAGTAAACATGGATATTCTTAAAGGTTCTTTTTTTAAATCACTTAAAAATTCTTTATCGTTAATTATTAAAGCATACTCACATATTGAAAAATAGATTAAACCTCCACCAAAACAAAAACATCCGATAACAAATAATACTATTCTCATATTCTATAATTTTCAACTAAATTAATCTAATTCAGCTCATTCTATGAGTGGGTTTATAGCTACTAATTTACTGTAGCTTATTTCGTCTTAGCTCGGTATAAATTAGCGCCCTCTAATTTAGCTCCTGTTAAATCAGCTCCTGTTAAATCAGCTTCATATAAATTAGCTCCCCATAAATGAGCTCCTGTTAAAATAGCTCCGGATAAATCAGCTCCTCTTAAATCAGTACTTAATAACATAGCTCCCTTTAAATTAGCATATCTTAAATTAGCTCCTGATAAATTCAAGTTACATAAGTCTACTTTGTCTAAATTAACTCCTGTTAAATCTAAAGGCTTTGTAGCTATAGCTATTAATTTTATTACCTCTGTTCTTGTTAAATCCGCCATATATTATTGTTTTAACAGCAATGTAAATAATTATTTGAGAAAACCATTCTTTCTGTAATTGAATTTAAAAAAAAAACAAAAAGTCGGATAAAAACTCGGATAGTTTACAAAAAGAAAAATCAAAGTACTTTATTCTCTAATCATTGTTTTTTTTAGTCCTCATTCTCTTTCTACTTCTCATTCTGTTTTTGCGTTGAATCTGGAATGTCTTCACAAAAACTATTTGTCAATAAATTATGAATGATAAACAGAAGAGCGAGAAGGAGTGTGAGTGTGAAGAAAAAGACAGAGCTCGTGTTGCCGCTCTCGCTCTCACACTCGCTCTGTCTTTTGTACTCGGAGCGGGACTTGAACCCGCACGGGCAAATGCCCACAGGATTTTAAGTCCGGCGTGTCTACCAATTCCACCATCCGAGCGTGGACTTACCTTTTAAGAGATGTATTCGATCCCTCAAAGTGGACTTCAAAAGCACATCGCACGAAAGTTCCCTTTCTTTGCGAAAAAACCCACAATTGTGGGTTCTGCTTGGAGCGAGAGACGGGATTCGAACCCGCGACCCCGACCTTGGCAAGGTCGTGCTCTACCAACTGAGCTACTCTCGCGATTAAAATTCAGTTCTTTTCGTTTAAAGAACTCCACGTGTATTACAGCGGGCGACAAATGTATAAAGTATTTCTAAAATTACAAGGCGTACTTTTAAAAAAATCAAAAAACACTTTTGCACAGAACCAGTCTGCAAACCAAATGGAGTTGCGGCATACACGAAAAGCAGGTTTGTCAGCGGTGACGAAGTCAGGTTCCTTGCAAAAGTGAAAGGGCTTTTGCCACTTTTAGCCCTTTAAAAGTGGATAATCAAATATTGGAGATAGTAAACTTACGATTAACCCAGGTCATTGTCCTTTTGTCTTGACACAAAAGGACCAAAAAGTCAAGTCTCGATTGAAGCCGTTCGGAGAAAATCTTCTTACGCGCCGTTGCACAAAAAGAGTGCAAGCCGAATCCGGCTTACAAACGACAAGTGCTTTTTGGCAACGGTTAACCTTTCGAAGATTTTCAATACCTCACTTCGCCAATCGAGCCGAAAAGGCTTAAATAAAATAGTGTGTAGTAGAACTAGGCCTCAAGGGAAAAGTAGACCTGGTCGTTTTGTCGCTTTTAATTTAGGAGGAATGAATTTACCCACCTGTCAATTTCTTGATCTCATTCAGTTTGAGCAGCGCCTCCACAGGTGTAAGACTGTTGATGTCTATTGATACCAGCTCTTCGCGTATCTGCTCGAGTACAGGATCATTTAATTGAAAGAAACTTAATTGCATATTGGAATTCGCCACAGCCTGCTTCACACTTTCTTTCATTTTTTTTGCCGTTTTCTTTTCGGAAAGATCGTGGGAAGTCTCAAGCTCTTTAAGCATAGATTGGGCTCGTGTCAAAACACGTGGTGGCATGCCTGCCATGCGCGCTACATGGATCCCAAACGAATGTTCGCTTCCTCCTTCGACAAGCTTTCGCAAAAACAACACCTTATTTCCACTTTCCTTTACGGCCACGTTGTGGTTTCTGATACGAGGATATTGATGTGTCATCTCATTGAGCTCATGATAATGTGTAGCAAATAGCACCTTCGGCCTTCGCTCGCTTTCGTGCAAAAATTCAGCAATCGCCCATGCAATAGAGATGCCATCATAGGTGCTGGTACCACGGCCGATTTCATCCAGTAAAATCAGACTGCGCTCTGATAAATTATTGAGGATGCTCGCGGTTTCATTCATTTCTACCATGAAGGTGGATTCGCCTGAAGAAATATTGTCTGATGCACCAACGCGCGTGAATACTTTGTCAACCAAACCAAGCTCTGCAGCTGCCGCTGGCACAAAGCTTCCCATTTGAGCCATAAGACAAATCAACGCTGTTTGACGCAGGATTGCACTTTTACCACTCATATTGGGACCGGTGATCATAATAATTTGTTGTCCGTCGGGATCAAGCTGGATTGAATTGGAAATGTATTCTTCCCCATCGCGCAGTTGTCGTTCGATGACCGGATGCCTTCCATCTGTTATGTTGATTCCGAACCCATTATGGAGCGTGGGGCGCACATATCCATTGCTGTTTGCTGCCTGAGCAAAAGATTGCAGACAGTCTAGTTGTGCAATCAGTCGCGCATTTCGTTGGATTAGCTGAATGTAATCAGCCATTGAAAACACCAAATCCTGAAAAAGTCTTGCCTCGATGGCGTGAATACGTTCTTCGGCTCCGAGAATTTTGGATTCGTATTCTTTTAATTCCTCTGTAATGTAACGTTCTGCGTTGACCAGAGTTTGCTTGCGGATCCAGTCTTCGGGAACTTTGTCTTTGTGCGTATTTCGAACCTCGAGGTAATACCCAAATACATTGTTAAATGCCACCTTCAAGCTCGGAATACCTGTTCGGGCAGATTCTCTTTCCTGAAGTGCTTCAAGGTAATCTTTTCCATTGAAGGCGATTGTTCGCAATTCATCAAGCTCTTTGCTGAATCCCTCCCGAATGACGGCACCTTTTCCAATGGCAATCGCAGGGTCATCGGTCAATGATGTGCAAATAGTCTCAACCAGTTTCTCGCACGGATCCAATTGCTCTTGTATGCGTTTGATCAGCCTGGAATCTGAACTTCTCAGCAGCTCTCTAATGGGTTGAAGTTGCTCCAACGTATGTTTGAGTCGCATCACTTCTTTCGGATTGACTTTGGCTACGGCTACCTTAGAAATGAGGCGTTCCATATCGCCAATGTCTTTTAGGCGTTCTCCCAGCTCATAGTGCGCTGTAGATTCTGATTTTAGATACGAAACGGCATCTAGTCGGTCATTAACTGGCGCTTCATTTTTCAAAGGAAGCACGATCCACCGTTTAATCATACGTCCACCCATGGGCGTCAGGGTATGATCGAGAATATCTGCCAGGGTAGTGGCATTTTCGTGTGGCGAGCTGATCAATTCGAGATTTCGAACCGTAAAACGATCGAGCCAGACATACTGTTCTTCTTCAATTCTTCCTATCGAGGCAATGTGCCCAAGTCGGGTATGCTGATTTTCGTTCAGGTAATGCAGCACGGCTCCTGCCGCTACAATTCCAAGTGGGATATGATCGATACCAAATCCTTTGAGTGACTTTGTTTCAAAATGCCTGTTTAGCGTTTCCGAAGCGAAATCATCGGTAAATACCCAATCTTCGAGGCGGAAGGTGTAGAAACGTTCCCCAAATTGTTCCTGGTATTCTTTGGACCGATTCTTTTGGTAGATGACTTCTTTGGGTTCAAACCCTTGTATGAGCTTGTCGAGGTATTCTTTCGATCCCTGAGCCACCAGAAATTCTCCTGTGGAGACATCGAGAAATGCAATTCCGTGTTCGTTTTTGTGGTAATGGATGGCACAAAGGAAGTTGTTCTTTTTCTGTTCCAATACCTGATCGTTAAAGGCAACACCCGGCGTTACTAACTCTGTTACACCTCGTTTAACGATTGTTTTGGTAAGCTTGGGATCTTCCAGCTGATCACAAATTGCAACGCGTTGTCCGGCGCGAACTAGTTTGGGTAAGTATGAGTCCAACGAATGGTGCGGAAAACCGGCCAATTCGATCTCTGAGGCTGTACCGTTCCCACGTTTGGTAAGAATAATGCCCAGGATCTTCGAAGTTTTGATGGCATCTTCTCCAAAAGTTTCATAGAAATCTCCGACGCGAAAAAGCAATAGGGCCTGAGGATGTCGTGCCTTAATCTGGTTGTATTGCTTCATTAAAGGCGTTTCAGCAACGCTTTTTGTTTTTTCAGACGCCAAATCCGGTGATTTTTTGAAATTTGTAGTAAAATTAAGTCCAACCTGCGAAGGCTCAAAGTTATTCGCCTCCTTCTTATCAACAATATGAACAGAAAATTAAAACTGTGGGAACTGGACAGGCTTACGGAGGAAGAATTTCGAAAGCGACCAAAATTCCCCTTAATTGTGGTGTTGGATGGCATCCGTAGTCTGAACAACATTGGTTCCTTTTTTCGCACCGCAGATGCCTTCAATGTAGAGAAGATTTACCTCTGTGGGATTACGGCTCAACCACCTCATCGGGACATACAGAAGACAGCACTCGGGGCTACGGAAACGGTAGATTGGGAGTATCGCTCTTCGATCGTTGATTTGACTTCGGAGCTCAAGCAACAAGGGATGACCGTTTGTGCTGTTGAACAAGCTGAGCAGACAACTCTTTTACAAGAGGTGAATGAACTTCGGGGAGAAAAGTTTGTGTTGGTTTTCGGCAACGAAGTAGATGGGGTCGACCAGAAAGTGGTAGATCTGGCCGACCATATTATAGAAGTTCCTCAGTTTGGCACCAAACACAGCTTGAATGTCTCCGTGTGTGCTGGTGTGGTATTGTGGGAGTTTGGGAAAAGGTATTTTTAACTGTTTTTATTTACCATACTTTATTCCCATTTCGGCGTAGATCTTTTCACGATCTACACCCAGGCAAACTACCAGATAGTATTTGCCTTCCATCGGATAATAACCGATCCAGTATTTATCGGGATCCAACAAAAACATAAGATGTGCAATAGCGGGATTGTCGCCAGCAGTACCGATGGCATTGAGAAGACTTGGAACGGTATATTGTTCTATCGGAGAAGAAAAGGTCATCATTTCGTGCATGTATGCCTCATTGTAGATGTATTCCTCCGTGCAATCGCCAATTTTTGATTCACAATGAGCAAAGTTCAGGGCGCCGTTCTCAAAAATGGGAAAGAGGTCCATTTGTTTGTTGAAACGAAGCTCGAAGACAGAATCAATTTTTGCCAGGAAGGATGCTTGTTCCGGTCTTTGGATCCAGGGAATTTCAGTTTGAGCATAGAGGTTGATGCTTACGAAAAGTGTTGCGATGATTTGGATGAAGTTTTTCATGGTTTTTGGTTTTAGAGGTTTATGATTATTTGGATTTTTGATCGATGGCGATCTGAAGTTGAATTCCAACATAGTTTCGTTCAATAAGACTTAGGATCCAGTCGTAACGATGGTATCCAAAACTCATTCGAATACTCACGGGGCAGGTAATTTTTAAAAGACCTTTGACTTCTTTTGATCTTTTGAATCCGGAGACAATGAGGATGCCTGGTTCGTTGGGCAGGCTCCGTACGAACTCGTAAAGATCGATCCGTATTTGGTCAAAATTCGGGACGAGCTGAAAATCGGCACCATTGAGTTTGGAAGGATTTTCACGAAGGAACTCAAGCTTGTGCTGGAATTTGAGGGTTTTGAGTGTGCGGTCAATCAATTTTAAAGAACTTTTTTTAGTCATGGAGAAACAAGGGGTTAAAGATGAGACAATACGATTCCAGGCTACATAAAATGCAGATTTAGAATCAGTTAAAATAAGTGTAGCGGGATCCTGTACGTCTACAAGAATATATGAAAATTTTGGATAAAAAAAATGATTTTGGAAACTTTCTTTTAATTTATCGAACTGTACCAAGGAGAATAGTGTTTCGCCTTGACGCTTCATCATCGGAAGTTGGATATCTTGGCTTCATACATTTTATAGTATGAGTAAACCAGAATTCCGTCTCATTAACAACAAAAACCCAACTGTGCTGTTCTTCATGAAATAATTACCTTTGCGGCGTTTTAATTCGGGAATATGATCAAAACAGATATAATTATCATTGGAGCAGGACCTTGCGGTCTTTTTACAGTCTTTGAAGCGGGTTTGTTGAAGTTGCGTTGTCACCTTATCGATTCGTTGCCTCAGCCCGGCGGTCAATGCTCTGAGATCTATCCGAAAAAACCGATCTATGATATTCCCGGTTTTCCTTCCATTCTTGCAGGAGAATTGGTAGATAACCTTATGGATCAGGCCGCACCTTTCAAACCGGGTTTTACGCTTGGAGAGGCAGCAATGACCATTGATAAGAACGATGATGGAAATTTTGTGGTGACAACGGTTAAAGGAACTCAGCACGAAGCGCCAGTGGTCATTATAGCCGGTGGATTGGGAGTGTTTGAGCCTAGAAAACCACCCATCGAAAATATCACGGATTATGAAGATAGAGGCGTTGAATACATCATCAAAGATCCGGAATTCTATCGTGGCAAACGTTGCGTCATTGCAGGCGGTGGAGATTCTGCACTCGACTGGTCTATTTTTCTCGCTGAAAAGAAGATCGCCCAAGAAGTCGTATTGGTACACCGAAGCAGCTCGTTCCGCGGACACCTTGATTCGGTACAAAAGGTAATTGATCTCGCCGACAAGGATGAAATCACACTTGTTACTGAAGCAGAAGTAACAGGAATCAATGGAAACGGGAAGGTGGAGAGTGTAACAATTACTCATCAGAGGGATGGGGAGCTAGTGCGTGAAACAGACCATTTTATTCCGCTTTTCGGACTTAAACCAAGCTTAGGGCCAATTGCCGACTGGGGGTTGGAGATTGAAAAAAGTGCGATAAAGGTCAATACGCTGGATTATTCTACGAACATTCCTGGTATCTATGCTGTAGGTGATGTGAATACATATGAAAACAAGTTGAAGCTCATCCTTTGTGGGTTTCATGAAGGGACACTTGCAGTGCAGTCCGCATTCGCCAGAATCCATCCTGACAAGAAGAATATTTTGAAATATACCACGGTGAATGGGGTTACAGGTTTTTGATTGGAGCAAAGAACAAGGAGCAAGGAACAAAGAGCAAGGAGTATGGAACTTAGAATTTTTGTTTGTAATACATTTGAACATTTGAACATTTGAACATTTGAACATTTGAACATTTGAACATTTGAACATTTGAACATTTGAATATCCTTTAAACACTTGAAAAACTTTTTATGAAAACAATAACAGTACACGAACTCAAGGCAATGATTGACAACAAGGAAGACTTCCAGTTGATCGATGTGAGAGAACCTTACGAAGTAGAGATTTGCTCGATCGGTGCAACATCAATTCCTCTTGCTGAAATAACCTCACGGGTTTCTGAGATTTCGAAAGATAAAAAGGTGGTTGTTCATTGTCGTTCCGGTGCCAGAAGTGGAAATGCAATTGGGTTTTTAGAGCAGCAGTACGGGTACACTAACCTTTACAATTTGACGGGTGGAATCCTGGCATGGGCCAACGAGATTGATCCCGATATGGAGTCTTACTAAATTAAAATGATCCGTAGGAACATCAATGCGGTGGTTGTGCTGGGTATTATTTCCCTGGCCAGTATACTTGTTGTTCAGATGGTTTGGATGCGAAAAACGATTGCTATCCAGCAAACCAATATAGCCATTCAGGAAAAGGAAGACAGCCTCAATCTGAAACAATTCTCTGAACAGGCGCACATCGCCCTACGCAATGTATTGGAGGAAATTTCCACATCAAAATCAGACAGTTCCGATCTGTATGGAGCGGTAAAACAAATTCGTACAAATTATTTTGTGGTCGACATCAACGAAGAGCTGCATCCTTTTTATCTGGAAACATTGCTCAAAAGACAGTTCTATGAACAAAGCTTAAATCAGGACTTTCAATACGGCATCTACGATTGTTTCAGTGATTCGATCGTCTTCGGAAATTTGATCAAATTTTCCAAAACCACGGGATATGCTCCTGCCTCGGATACAGTGGTGGGAATTACTTCTGCGAAATTGCCGTGGAAAACAGACGGGCATTATTTTACGGTTATTTTTCCTCAAGTCATGGCGCGGACGATCAGTGAACCAGCCGAGCTAATTTCACCTTGGGTTTACGTAACTATCATTGTGGTTCTGGTCATGATCTTTTTCGGATATACCATTACTGTGATTTTACGTCAGAAACGTCTTTCAGAGGTGAAGACAGATTTCATAAACAATATGACACATGAGCTTAAAACTCCAATATCCACGATCGGTCTGTCAAGTGAAATGCTCATGCGGTCGGATTTTAGCAATGATCCTGAAAAATTACAGCGCTATGCGAGTATTATTTACAAAGAAAATAAACGACTGGAACATCAAGTGGAGAGGGTGTTGAATGTAGCGCAATTAGATAAAGAGGAGCTGACCCTCAAGAAAGAAGCGGTAGATGTCCATGAATTATTGATCGAAGCAAAAGAGAATTTCGACATTAATCAATTGGACCAAGGTGGAAGCATTCAACTTGACTTGCAGGCAGAGACTTCGGCTGTCAATGCCGATCCGGTGCATATCACGAATGTTGTATATAATTTATTGGACAATGCGGTAAAATATTGTGATACGACGCCTCAGATAAAAGTTAAAACTACAAACGATAAGAAGGGCATTGTGATCGAGATTTCTGACAATGGAATCGGTATCAAACGGGAAGACCTAAAAATGATCTTCGATAAATTTTTTAGAGTTCCAACAGGGAATTTGCACAATGTCAAAGGATTTGGTCTCGGCCTGTACTATGTGAAACTGATCATTGATTCCCATTACGGAAAGATCGAAGTAAAGAGCAAACTAGGGGAAGGAACAATTTTTACGGTTTCTTTGCCATATTAGTCTTTCGATAGGTATAAAAAAGCGTTGGGTTGGGGGTACAATCCATCACGCGAGATCTTTTTTCCTTTTTTGTACACCACAATACGCTCTCCTGCGAGCTGATTTTCAATCCTGCAGTCCAGAAGGTAATACGTTTTAGCCTCGAAAAGAACCGCGTATGTGCCTATTAAATGATTTTTGCCTATAAAAAAATCGATGGCCGAATCTGATAGAGTAATCTTGATTTCTGTGAAATCAACCTCCAAGAGTTCTTTTCCAGAGTCAAGCTGAAAGGAAGAAATATCTCCGGCATATGTTCCAAAGTATTTTCGCTTGAGCTCGAGAGGTTTTTGAGCCCACAACGAACCTTGCATAAAAAGTAGTACTATGACACTCCATTTTTTCACTCAAGCAAATGTACATGTTTTGGAGGGCATAGTCAACATCATCAGTTTTGGTTAACTTAGTTCTTGTTAATGCAGTATTTGAGCTCCATCCTCAGAAAGTACAAAGATCAACTCCTTTTAATTGCGTTGGTCTTAATTGCATGGTGGCCGATTTCAACGTTTCAGTATGTTCCAAAATGGGATAACATTGATTGTTACCTGCCGTATCGTTATTTTGTAAGCTGGTCTGAACACAATGGCCATTTGCCGTT
>Ga0315906_10003586_pt1 | contig 20594 bp, 19 predicted proteins | sample LakEriMetagenome_4_FD_203526 | JGI IMG/M metagenome (GOLD analysis project Ga0315906, IMG submission 203526) | Freshwater fungal communities from buoy surface, Lake Erie, Ohio, United States - Buoy 2 MA122 | ecosystem: Environmental > Aquatic > Freshwater > Lake > Lake biofilm | place: USA...
ACCTTCATCCTCTTCGATCAATGGCCGAACCTCGCTGATGGCGTGTACTCGGTGTCCATCACGGGGACTTCACCGGCTTACGGCACAAAGAACCTCACGACCAGCGTTGAGTATGACTGCGTCGTCTGAGACTTGATGCGACCTGGGTTTCGTCCGGCTCAAGAAAGCCCTAAACTGTCGTTGTTGCGCTCGTAGCTCAATGGATAGAGCATTTGACTACGGATCAAAAGGTTAGGGGTTCGAGTCCCTTCGAGCGCGCGAGATGACCAGCGGTTTCCTCCGGGAGACGCTGGTCGTTTGCTTTTCGGTCAGTGGTTTGGTCAGTAGTCAGAGAAGGCCGCGTGGAAACCTCAGGGCCCACAAGGACCTTGAACTCGTTCAGGTCTACACCATTTACACCCGTCTGAAACCGGCCAGATCACGAGATGCCACAATGGGCACGTGACCAGCGAATCACCAGAGTTGACAACCGAGGAACTGGTCAAGTCCAAGAAGCGCGTAGCCGACCACGGGGAGGTCTTCACGCCATCCTGGATGGTCGAGGACATGCTCGACCTTGTCAAGACTGAGTCAGAAAGAATTGACTCTCGTTTTCTCGAACCTGCATGCGGCTCCGGCAACTTTCTGAAAGTTGTCTTGAGCAGAAAGTTGCAAACAGTCGAAGCCCGTTACAAGAAGAGTGAATTCGAACGTCGCCACCAAGCACTTCTGGCGCTCATGTGCACCTACGGCATTGAATTGCTGGCAGACAACATCAAAGAGTGCCGCGAGAATCTTCTGCTCATTTTTGATCAGTATCTTGGTGAAGCTCACGCTGGCGTCTGGTCGGACGCTGCAAGAAACGTGCTGCGAGCCAACATCATCCAGGGCGATGCTCTCACGCTCCTGACAGCCACGGGAGAACCGATTGAGTTCCCGGAATGGGGGTATCTCGGTGCCGGAAAATTTCAGCGACGAGACTTCCGCTACGCGGCCCTTACTCAGCGAGCCTCTTTCGAAGGCACGTTGTTTGAAATGCTCGAGGAGCATGAATTGTTCATACCGACCCGAACATATGCACCGATGACTGTTGAGGAGATAGCCCGATGACCCAAGCTTCGTTCTCACTCCAGCGCCACAACCCTGATGTCCTGACCTGCATCGCGAATCTGTCGAATGATGAAGTGTTCACGCCCCCGGAATTCGCAAACCAAATGCTCGACACTCTGGAGCAAGCGTGGGCCGATAGCAACGATGGCGAAAGTATCTGGGGGAATAAGGATGTCACCTTCCTTGACCCATGCACAAAGTCCGGCGTGTATCTCCGAGAGATTGTGAAACGTCTGAACAATGGATTGACAGAACAGATTCCTGACCTCACCGAACGCATCAACCACATCCTTACCAAGCAAGTGTTTGGCATCGGGATCACGGAACTCACAAGTCTCATCGCTCGGCGTAGCGTCTATTGCTCAAAGTATGCGAATGGCATTCACTCTGTTGCGCGAACGTTTGCGAATGAAGATGGCAACATCTGGTTCGAACGCACAGAGCACACTTGGTCAGGCGGAAAGTGCTCATCTTGTGGCGCGAGCAAGAGTGAGTACGAGCGCGCCGAGGAATTGGAAACTCATGCGTATGCGTTCATTCACAGTTCGGAAATCAATTTGACAATCTCGTCAATGTTTGGGGGAAAAGTGCACTTCGACGTCATCATCGGGAATCCTCCCTATCAGCTCAACGATGGTGGAGGAGCGTCAGGAATGGGAGCGATCCCCATTTATCAACATTTCGTAAGGCAGGCAAAGAATCTTGAACCGCGATTCTTGACATTCGTGATTCCAGCAAGGTGGTATGCAGGCGGGCGTGGTCTCGACGACTTTAGAGAAGAAATGCTGAACGATCGTAGGATCCGCGTTATCGAGGACTTTCCGGATTCTTCAATTGTCTTTCCTGGAACGCATGTAAAGAGCGGAGTTTGTTTTTTTCTATGGAACCGAGACAATCCAGGCGACGCGGAGATTACGACACGCAGAACAGATGGAACCGAGTCGACTTCGCTGAGACCGCTAAGGGAGAAGGATTCTGATGTCTTTCTGAGATACAACGAGAGCATCTCTATTCTTCGTAAGGTAATAAATTTTGAAAATGGCCCCGCCGGCAAAACAAACTCCTTACTTCTTGACCCCGAAAATCAGTTCTCAGCATTAGTCAAGCTGAGTAATCCGTTCGGATTTCGAAGTTTCTTCAGGGGGCGGCCATCGCTCACTAGCAAAACGGACCGGGTGATATACCAGAACCGCGGTTTTGGTTACGTTTCGGATAAAGAGATCACAGAAAACCGCGAACTGGTTGATACATGGAAAATCTTCATTGGGAAGGCTTACGGCGGTGATGAAAAGTATCCCCATTCGATTCTCAGTCGCCCATTTATCGGTGCTCCAGGAAGTATCTGCACCGAGACCTATTTCTATATCGGTCCATTCAATTCCGAACAAGACGCGAGGAACGCACTCTCGTATATTTCCACCAGGCTTTTCCGATTCTTGGTCTTGATGAGAAAACCTACCCAAAACACAAACCGCACTACTTACTCGTATGTCCCTCTTCAAGACTTCACTGAAACCTGGTCGGACGAAAAGCTCTACGAGAAGTACAGCATTGCCAAGGAGGAAGTCGCTTTCATTGAGAGCATGATCCGCCCAATGGAACTCGGTAATGAGTAGGCCAATTGAGGAACTGCTGCCGGAGAAGCCTGAGGCGCGGCTCCGCATATATGCATGGTCAACGACTGAGATCCCGAAGTACAAGGGGTGTCTGAAGGTTGGACAGACGACGTACAAGGACGTCAAGGTCCGCATCAAGCAGTCGCAAGGCGTTGCCCCCGTGAAATACCGGCTCGAAGTTGACCAATCAGCGGAGCGCGATGACGGCACCTTTTTTCGCGACAGTGCTGTCCGAGATCGGCTCAAGGAGAAGGGCTTCGAGAATGTCGAGTTGGAGTGGATGCGCTGCACGGCGAAGGACGTAGAGGTAGCAATCACCGAACTCCGGACTGGCCAGGCCAGAGTTGGGACTCATCACGAAGACTTCAAGCTGCGTACCGAGCAGGCTGCAGCGGTCAAGAAGACCGCGGACTACTACAGGTCCATCTGGAGTGAAAAGAAGAAGGCCGTTCCGCGCTTTCTCTGGAACGCCAAGATGCGATTCGGCAAGACGTTTGCGTCGTACCACCTGGCTAAGGAACTGGATGCGAAGCGTGTCCTGGTGGTGACCTTCAAACCCGCTGTGGAAGATGCCTGGCAAACTGACCTGGAATCTCACGTTGACTTCACGGGTTGGCAGTACTTCTCGAAGGCAACGGGTGGGGATCCATCCACGGCCAAGAAGGGTTCGCCACTTGTCTACTTCGGTTCGTTCCAGGACCTATTGGGGAAGGACAAGGCAACCGGAACAATCAAGGCGAAGAATGAATGGCTGCACACCACGAACTGGGACCTGGTCATTTTTGATGAGTACCACTTTGGAGCATGGCGCGACAGAGCGAAAGAACTCTTCGAAGGCGAGGAAGAGACCGAAGCCAAGAAGGAAGTTGCCAACGAGTATGGCGGTGTTCTTGATGACTTCGAAGAGAAGCTCGATGAACTAAGTGGTTCAGAGGACGATTTCCTACCGATTACAACCAAGGCGTATCTCTATCTCTCGGGAACGCCGTTCAAGGCTCTGGCTACTGGTGAGTTCATTGAGGAGCAGATCTTCAACTGGACGTACACCGACGAGCAGCGCGCCAAAGCTGCTTTTTCAAAGAAGAATCCTGACAAGTGGAACCCATACGCATCACTTCCCGAGATGCGACTACTGACTTATCAGATGCCCGATGAGATCGTGGCTATCGCCAATCAGGGTGAATTCGACGAATTCGATCTCAATGCGTTCTTCGAGGCGACGGGTACCGGAAAGTCAGCGAAGTTCAAGTTCAAGGACGATGTTCAGAAGTGGCTCGACATTATCCGTGGCGCGTACCTCCCGACCCAGATTGATGCGATGAAGGTGGGTAAGCGTCCACCATTCCCATATTCAGATGCTCGGCTTCTTCCTTACTTGCAGCATTCGTTCTGGTTTCTGCCCAATGTTGCATCGTGCCACGCCATGGCGAATCTGCTGGCTGAAAAGCACAACGTCTACTGGCACGACTACACGGTTCTGTCTGTTGCCGGCGTGGGTGCAGGTATCGGTCTCGACGCGCTTCCTCCGGTGAGAAAGGCCATAGGTGCAGGGCACGAGACAAAGACCATCACTCTGTCGTGTGGCAAGTTGACGACTGGAGTGACCGTTCCGCAGTGGTCCTCGATGTTGATGCTCCGGAACTTAAAGTCACCCGAGACTTACTTCCAAGCTGCTTTCCGGGTTCAGTCTCCGTGGTCAATCAAGAATCCGAATGGTGACAATCCCCATGAAGAAGCAATCGTCAAGCCGGTGTGCTTTGTTTTCGATTTCGCCCCGACGAGAGCTCTGCGGCAGATCGCTGAGTACGGCCAAGGGCTCTCACCCGATACCCCGAATCCCGAGGATGCTGTTGCGGAGCTGGTCAAGTTCCTTCCTGTTCTCGCATATGACGGTTCGAACATGACGCAGATCGATGCCGGAGGGATTCTGGACATTGCCATGGCCGGTACTTCAGCCACGCTTCTGGCACGCAAGTGGGAGTCTGCGATTCTTGTCAACGTCGACAATGACACGTTAAAGAGGATCATCGCCAACAAAGATGCTTTGGACGCGATCATGAATATTGAAGGATTCCGGGCGTTAGGAAGCTCGATCTTCGAGACCGTCGTCAACAAAAGCGAGAGCGTTCGGGATACGAAGAAGGAGAAGGGTGCGAAGCTCTCCGCGAAGAGAAAGAAAGAGCTTTCCGAAGAGGAGAAGGAGTACAAGTCGAAGCGAAAGCAGATTCAGGAGAAGTTGATCAAGTTTGCGACACGTATCCCCGCATTCATGTATTTGACGGATTTTCGAGAGAACACTTTGACTGATGTCATCACCAAACTTGAACCAGATCTATTCAGAGCGGTAACGGGGCTAACAGTCAGCGACTTCAACCTGCTTGTGTCTCTCGGTGTATTTAATGCCACCCACATGAACCAAGCCGTCTTTGCTTTCCGAAGGTACGAGGACTCTTCGTTGAGCTACACGGGTATCGACTCTCACCCGAAGCTTCGCCACTATGGCCTCTACGACACAGTGGTAGCTGTCGACTGATCAAGAGATTTGTTGTCTTTACTGAAGTTCGCCTGAAAGGAAACTTATGGGTGAAATGATTCGCGTGTGTTGCAAGCATTGTGGAGTCGATCGCGAAGAATATGTTGGGGTTGGAATGCTCGGGGTCGGTGCTGAGCTGTGTTCTTGCTATCGGTGCAGACGTCTGGTGATGAAGAAGGTCAGATGGAATTCAGATCTTGATAATCAAGTTCTGAAGTGTCCTTACTGCCGGAGCAAGATTGAGATAGTGAGGGAAGGTGACCTGTGTCCGATCTGTGGCGATCCACTTGACCTCGAGTTCGTCGGACATTGGGATTGATATTGGCGGGAATGTTTCACCGTCGGGGTCGTTTAGGTTGTCTCGATGAGATCAAACGCGATCTTGTATTGGTAGAAGGTAATTCCGGTGGTTGCTTGTAGGGCACGGCGTACTCGGAGGTCGTCTTCAAAGGCGATGATGGCTCCTCGAACTGTCTGATGGGGTTCGGCGATTTGCTCTTTGATGTAGCCCATGTATCGAAGGATTTGGCCCACGGCGGAATCAGATGCCTTTCCTCGTTTGAGTTCCACGACGAGGTATTCCTGGCCGTCTTTGCTTAGGGCCAGCAAGTCGATGTAGCCGGTATCTGTGGGGTATTGGCGGCTACTTAGCTGATCGGACTCTTCAAGAAGTTGGTACTTGGACCCGAGTGGCGTCTTGGACCAGTTCTTTTCGAGAAAGTCCTCGAGGTGCTGTTCGAGAGCAAATGCCTGTTCCTCCGGGATCATTGGTGTGGGGGAAATTGGAGAGAGGAATTGGTTGATGAGGGTCTCGTATTGGGAAATGTCGACGAGTGAAAGCGCTCCACGGATTGACGCTCGGAGCTCGGGTGTTTGCTTGTCGATTGGGATAGTGATGCCGGTCCAGTTGACCGGCCGTCGGTGCGGAAGGATTTGGCCGGGGTGGTATTCGTAGGGGCCGTTGATTCGTCCGATGTGAAGGTCGCCCTGTCCGTCGGGTGCAAGAAGGATGTCGCCGTTTTGCAGTTCGTGACCGAAAACCCACAGTAGAGCGCAGGCCAGCCCTGCGGCATTCCGACTTTTACCAGGGTGGACTTTGAGCCAGATAGGGATGTACTTTTCGTTGAACTCACGCCATGTTGGGGGGAACTGGTTCGTGAGGTCGTAGTTGAGGTCGAAATCGAGACCGGCCCAACCTTCTGTCAGGCACTGTTGATGGAAGGCACCTCTCTGTCCGAGTCGAATTCTTCGGTACATGGTCATCTGAGTCTCGATTCTGGTGGCGGACCTATTTGTTTGATGAGTTGGTGATCTGTTGAAGAAGGTCCCAGCGATCTTTATAGTCGCCGATCCAGCCATGGGGGAATCCCTCAACTTCGAAGCTCAGATTTGGGACCAGTCGACGCATGTTCGAGTCTTGATGGGGACGCCCGTTTTTCCCTGGTGTGGCGAGCCATGTGGCGTGGCTGTTTCGGACGTGTTGGGCGACGATCGCGCTGGGGATGATGTATGAGTTCGGCGTATCGGGTTCGAGGTCAACGAATACGTAGAAGAGCCTGTTTGAGATGAGAGTCTCATGTTTGGGCTTCATGTGCCAGCCACCATCGGACCCGTAGGTTCGGGTCTTGACTTGCAGGTTTGTGATGACGTTGGCGGTTTCGTCGAGGATGAGAAGATCGACGTCAGCCACTCCTTGTGGTGGCTGCCCGGCGAGAATTCCCCGTCGAAATAGTTGGAAGAGGACGTAGTTCTCTCCTGCTGCGCCGATCAGTGTTGATGAGATTTTTGGGTGGGTCGTCATGCTTCGTTTTCCGTTTTCCGTTTTGGCGGTGTGCGGGCGCGTTTAGGTTGTTCGTGCTGGCTGGTTTGTAGCTACGCGGAGGATGACTTGGAGGAGTTCGACCAGATCATGTGGGATGGCGTCGAGAGATTCGACGGCGTTGGTGATTGTGCCGTTGTCAATTACTGAGCCGTGAGTGTTGTTGAGCCACTTCTTGAAGTTGCCGTTCTTGGGGCGGCCCCATTGTTTCCTGAGTTGTTCCCATGAGGTTGCTTTGGGAACGAATGCTTGCACTGGGAGGTAGTCCAGAATGTCTTCGGCTGGCAGCGAAGCGAAGTCGATTCGGTGCCTCGCAGCGAAGTTAAGAGCTAGCGCTGTGAAGTCTTTAAGTAGTTGACCTTCTGCGGTTTGCCGATGTGACGCGAATTCGGCGACTATGTCCAGTTGTTGGTCGGGCTGGGCGGCTAGGGCACGTTTCCAGATGTCCGAGACTCGTTGGTGGTTGTCATTGTCGGTGAGGTATAGAACCGAGGCATCGGTGAAGCGGAAGATAAAACTTCCGTCAGTGGCGTTAGTGATGTTTCGAAGGCCTCGGAGAGGAATTACTTGGACGCCGTGCTGGGCAAACTCGTCTCTAAAGAGCGTATTCAGGATGACCGCGTCGTGTTCGCCTTCGACGATGAGGAACAGGCGGCAGAGTTGCAGGAGATCGGTCTTGTTGAGACCAAGTTCGTTAGCCCATGTTTCGATCTCAATAGGAAGGGCATCCATGGTGCTGGTGCCATCTGTTGATTTCGAAATGTGATGGAGTCGCGCATTGTGAAGACCGAGGAATGTGGGTGAGTGGGTCGCGACGACACACGTGATGTTTTCTGATGCCGATAGCTCGCGAAGTGCGTTAGCCAAAGTTCGTTCGGCCTGTCTGTGAAGACCGCGTTCGGGTTCGTCAATGACTATGAGTTGGAGGGGAAGATCAGGAGCTGGGGTCGCTAGCCGTATTGCCATAGAAGCCCATCGTTGCTCTGCCCAGCTCAGTTTGCTGATTGGCAACTTTTCTCCGGTTGGAGTGACTACGTTCCAGCTGATTGGTGGGAGGTCGGGCCAATCATTGATGGCGTTTGGCGTGCACTCGAGAATAGGAGCGTCTTGGAGGAAACTGCCGAAGAAGGTGTTTGCGATGCTCGTGACGTCTTCTAGAAGCTTGATTGCCCCTGTGTCCCAAGAGGTCCCTTTGTCGGTGCTGTACAGCAGTGGGCGGTACCCGGTGTCGTCTGCGTAGGAGAGATGCCGCGGGTCGTTCGTGGGTAATTGGGATCTGAGTTCTGCGATGACAGTGCGGATTTCGTTGAGGAAATCGGCGTCAGTTTTGTCTCCGTAATGCTGTTGGTCTAGGTCGACGTCAGCGATGATTCGGCCCCACCTCGGATTGGCGACGCCAGTTGCAAGCCGTGGGCCGTCCCACGGAGAGAAGAGAGTTCCCTCTTGTTCGTTCCAGTCATCGATGAGATTGGCTATGCCGTACCCGAACTCTTCGAGAAGATCTATGTACTCAGTGCCGTGAAGTCCTTCTGTCACACAGAGTTCTCTGAACGGGCCAGCTTCTACTGATTCGACGAGATGTAATTCTTGATTTCGAATTGAGAACCTGTGTCCTCTAATAATCATGAGGAAAACTATGGTGATTAAGTTGTCTCTAATTTCGTCGGGGTGAATCCAGAGCTCATTCTTGTAAGCGACGGTCGCGGTCATATCTAAGATTCGAAGTATTGGCTCCCCCAGCTTATTCATAGAGGGCCAGTACTTTTCTCCCCCTTGAAGAAGCTCAATTGTTAGATCGATCTGCTCCAACGACTTGTCAGTCGAGAGTATGAGGCCAGGATCATGCTCGTTTTCAGTAGCAGCCTGAAGAATTCCTCTCAAGAATCGAAGGCTGACAAGTTGGACGCGTTTTGAAAACTCGTATCGGTCCGACTCATTCAGAAAGTGATACATGTCGTCATGGAAACCTCTTCTTGATTCAAGGTGCGTCAAGTTCATCTGACACCAGAAGAGATTGTGATCGGGATTTTCATCCGATGGAACTTCACATTTGAGGAACAGACTCGTATCGCGCCGGGAATCACTTTCTGCGAGCGTTCGGAGAACGTGCGATTTTCCACTTCCATTTCGGCCGTAGATGACCGCGATACCGGGTTCGAGGTTCATCCAGAATGGCTTGACGGGGCCCTGTGGCTCGTCCGTGGCGACACCTATGAGCGTTACGTCTCGTTTGGGGAAAGATTCTGGTGTCTCATCCATAATTGCTATCTATTTTGGCATGGTTTGGGGCAAGGTATTTCTGGTGCATGTAGCTGGTGAGAACAGTAGGTGGGGGCGTGGACTGTGAGGCGGGTGGGCTTGATTGGGTGTGTCAAGAAGAAGGGACGGGAGTCGACCCAAGCGCGAAATTTGTATCAGTCAGCGCTGTTTGTTGGGCGCGTTCGATTTGTGGAACGTTCTTGTGATGCTTGGTGGGTGTTGTCGGCTTTGCACGGATTACTTGCTCCTGATCAGGATGTTGCACCATATGACCTGACGCTTTCGGGGATGAGTGCTGAAGAGCGTTATCAGTGGAGTGTCATGGTGTTGGCGGCTATCGATCGTCACGCTGGGCTGGAAGTTGGTGATGTGGTAGAGGTGCATGCGGGAGCTTTGTATCGAGATTCAGGGTTGGTCGATGGTTTGCTGGCTCGTGGGTTGCGGGTGGAGGTTCCAACGAGGGGTTTAGGTATTGGTGAACAGTTACGGTTCTACAAAGGGTCGTAATGATTCTTGTGGTTGGGGGGAATGTGGATCTTTCTAGGTTGACGGACCCGAGTGCTGTTCGGTTGGCGCTCGATGAGTGTCGCCGTCTGGGGCGTGACGTGTTCTTGGCGAAGTATGGGTTTGAGCGCGCTCGAAAGTACTTCTTGGTTGTCGATGGAGAGTTGTTCGATTCGAAGGCGGTCCTGGGGGCGGCGTTCGGATTTGCGGATGGGCGGGCGCTTGGTCCAGATGAGTTCAGTGGTGGTGACAGGAGCGCTGTGCGTGTGCTGCGGGGCTTGGGTTTTCGTGTCGAGACTCCGTCAGATTGGTTGGGGAAGGTGGCGGCTGATCATGTGAATGCTGAGCTTGCTGAATTTCGTCGGGTCGGTCGTGAGGCATACGTGGATCGATATGGAGGCAGCGAGTCACAGAAGTTCTTTATCTCCGACGGTGGGGAGCTGTTTGATGCGAAGGCAGTGTTGGTGTGCGCGATGCGCCGGGCGACGGGCCTTCGGGAAATTTCGCATCGGGAGGTGGAGGGCACTGAACGGGGGGTCGCTGACCCACTCCGATCCCTTGGGTTCAACGTCATTTCGGAATGGCCGATCACAGTCGGACAGGTGCTGGCACGCAAGGCAGTTCACGACATCGTTCGCGGAAATCGTGAGAAGGGGATCACACGGATCGCTGGTTCGTCAGATGTCTTGATTTTCTCGGATCCCGTGCGAGGCCGGAAGTACGGGTATGACCGTTTCGAGGGGTTCCGGGAGGATGGCTCGTTCTGGTACACGGGTGAGGGCACCAAGGGCGATCAGTCTTTGACGTCGTCGGGCAATGAGGCGATCGTGGAGGCCGATCGGGAAGGTTTGCGACTTCGACTCTTCGTGACCGATAAGACGATGGCGACCTATATGGGTGAGGTCGTCACCGGGGATCCCCCGTTCGTGTGGCGTCGTGCACCTGACGTGGACGGTGTCGAGCGGGACGTGGTGGTTTTCCAGCTGGTTCCTGTCGGCCGTTCGGCCCGTCGTGTGGGAGCCCCGACGATTCCTGTTGCGTCTGAGTGGGTTCCTCTGAACGACAGTGATCTTGAAGTCCGTGGCGGGGTGATAGATGGTCGGGTGGTGTCCCGTCAGGAGATGAACCTTCAGAACCGGTTTGGTCTGTGGTTGCAGAAGTCGGGGCATAACGTCTTACGACGTGCCGTGACGGTCCCGTCGACGGGTGTGCAGGTGTTCCCTGACTTCTTTTGTTCGTCTCCTCCTATGGTGGTGGAGGCGAAGAAGTCCGCGTCTCGCGGGTATGTGCGTGAGGCGATCGGGCAGGTGCTCGACTACCGGAACCTGTTGCGTCGCTCTGGCGAGTCTGAGACGCAGGCTGCGATTCTGCTCCCCTCCCGTCCCGACGAGGATCTTGTTGGGTTGTGTGTCGACTTGCAGATCAGAGTGTTCGTCCCTGATGGGGAGGGGTTCGCCTCGCTGTGAGACGCGAACTTTAATTTTCGCGGTGTGGGAACTGGCGAAAAGTTCACTCGATGCACGACACGCGTCGATGTCCCACGTCTACTATCTGCAGCCCGGTGAGTCGAGTGGCGGCTCGCCGACACGGCGTAAGCCGTTAACGCACAAGCAGTGAGGTTGAAGATGAGCAGTGAGCAGCAAGCTGGACGAGTGTCCAGCGACGACCCCCCACCAACAGGATCCCCGAAGATTCTGAAGGTCAAGCCTTCGGTCGGGGTGATGACGGTCGGCCCGGCCGTGTTCCCGCGGAAGGGCGACGGTGACGGGTCCCGTCGGCGAGGCGGGAATTCGAACTTTTCGCAGAAGCGCACCCGCGTGTGGATGCATGTTGTGAGTAAGCGGTTGTCGATGATCACGACCTTTCGTGGGATTGCGATCGGGGAGACGACCGTGCACGATGCGGCCCGCCGTCTTCGGGAACGCCATTCCCGTCGGCTCGACACAGATTGCGACTACCTGATTATCACGGACGGCCGTCTGAACGGGGACGTGCATGTGTTCACGCCTCCGTATGGTGTGGACGACATGGACACGGTCGTCGGGTTGTTCTCTGCTGAGGATCCGGAGCCTGGTGTTCGGGTGGTCGCGGATCTCGCTGAGCTGGAGGAGATCGCCAAGCAGGCTGCGTCGGTCCTGCGGGTCCACAATCGGAATCAAGTTCGGGCAATGTCACGCACGGGTCGGCTTGAAGAGCTTCTTGTTGGAGTCGGGTCGGTAACCGACGGGCTTGAGCTCGCTCGACAGATAGTTCCGTGCCGTCTGGTCGTCGAACGTTCCACGCCATTCGGTCAACGGGCCCGTCTGACTGCACGGTTCGCCCCCCACACCGAGCTCGACTATCGGGTCGTATCAGGACACGTCGCCGATGTCGACATTCTCGGGGGTGATGACTGTCTCGACGATCGACTTCATCTGCAGGAGGGCGCCGGTCGTGGCGTGTCCGTAGATGTCGACGGTGGTTCGGATGTTGGAGTGGCCGAGATACTTGGAGAGCAGGGCGATGTTGTCACTGCGCGTCATGACCATGCTGGTGAAGAGGTGGCGGAACTGGTGGGGTCCGAGTCCGTCGATGCCAGCCTGGAGTCCGATTTTGCGGATTCGACTGGTGATGGTGTCGGGACGCACCATTTCGGTCGGGTTGTCGCTGAACACGTAGCCGTATCCGATGGGTTGGTCGCCGGTGAGGGTTCGATGGTGGGCGAGTCGCTGGCGGAGGCGTTCGGCGAGTTCGTCGGTGAGGACGACCATGCGGACCGAGTTCTCTGTCTTCGGTGTGGTGACGGTGAAACCGCCTCCGTCGGCGACGAGTGACTTGGTGATGTTGACGTAGGCCGGGTTCGTGTCGAGGTGGATATCGCCCCAGGTGAGGGCGCATGCTTCACCTCGACGGATTCCGGTGGTGACCATGAGTGTGATGAGGTCTTCGAGTCCGTAAGGGGCGGCGTGCTCCAGGATCGCCGGTATCTGATCGGGGTGGACGCGTAACGGTTTGCGACGGGCCCCGGAGATCGTGTCGGCGAGCTGGGCGACGTTGCGGGCGACAAGGTCGTGTCGAAGGGCATCATTCAAAGCGACAGACAGGGTTCTGCGGGCGAGACGGGCGGTGGAGGGACTGTAGGAGCCAGCCACGTTCTTGATCATCGTGTTCACGTGTCGTTGGTGCAGGTCGACGAGCTTGTGGTGCCCGAGCTGAGGTACGAGGACCGTCGTCACGAAATGCTGATAGCTCTTCTTGGTGGACGCTTTGCGGTCGGAGGCGTGGACGCGTGTCATCCAGTCGTTGAGGTACCAGCCGACGGTGAGATCACGACGGGGAAGGGGATGCCCGGTGTCTCGCTCGGTCAGCATTTCGCGTTCAAGGCGCTCGGCGTCGGCACGGGTGCGGGCGTATTGGCGTATGCGTCGCGGGTGGCCGGACGGGGTGCGCTCGCCGGTTGCGATCTCCGCGCACCATTTGTTCTTATGACGGAAGACGGTCATGTTGTACTCCTATTTCGGTTGTGAAGGCCTTCCTGGCCTGGGAGCCTCGGTGATGAGACGCCGTCGACGGGCGAGCCGTATAAGGGTTGATGCGGTGGGGGTGGATGAGCCGAGCCATTTGGCGACGGTCTGCAGGGGTGGCTGGTCGGCTCGGAGGGCACGGTGGTAAGTGTCGGCGACGTCATGGAGCAGGTCATCGGTTGTGGGGTTTCGGTGCCCAGGCTTCCAGTGGGGTGTGACTCGCAGCGTCTGGACGAACTGCTCGAGGGTTGTGGTGGCGTGTCGGCCTCGAAGCAGGGAGGCGGACACGGCTTGGAGCATCGTGGTGGTCACACCGGTGGGGTGCCCGACGGGGCAGCGGACGCTGACGTGGTCGGCGATCGTGCCGGTTGGGGTGGATCGGCGCTTCACCACAAGTTCGGCGCCGTGATCGTCAAGTGTGAAGACAAATCGATTACTCATATGTTATAATATATCATATTGCTTATCGCAGTGACAAGCACTAACAAAGAAAGCAGAAGAAATGAGTATGAATAACGACGGGCCCGAGTGGCTCACCATGAACCAGTACGCGGACCTCACCCAGACCTCCGTGTCCTCAGTGAAACGCCACATCTACGCAGACAACCTGCCCTACACACGATTCGGACGAACAGTCCGAATACCCCGCCAAGCCCTCAACTACGAATGGCTCACCACCTGGCGTAACGGGAACGCAGCATGAGCGAGCCCCCACCAAGACAATTCGACCCCGCTTTAGAACACGAGACGCCGGGGCCATACCCCGGTGGGCTCGTTAAAGGTTTGGTCGGAACCGGTGCTCGCATGGGTGGCACGGCGAATTCTGTCCATCTTGGAAATACTGACGAGTTAGGACCATTGGACATTCGTCTTGTCGGGTCGTGGTCACCGTTGATTTCGGAGAATCCAGGCGATGTCGTCGTCAGCACTGATGGGGAGGTGATGTACATCCTCGACGTGTATTCCGATGCGGCAATCGCACGACGACACAAATGCCGAACACGACACCTGGGGCGATACAACGGCACCCAACTAACAACTCCCAACTTCAATCATATTATGAGCGACCCCATCGACAGAGAAAGCCGAGGGGCTCGTGCCCGTAACGACGTGATCACGATGGCACGTTCGAACAGCCTGTCGTTGTTCGTGTCCCTGGACTACGAAGATCAGCCCGATGGTCGGAATGAGTACCCATCCGGCTGTGATGAGATGTTCGGATTGTTCTTGCGGCGCCTTCGCCGATCTGTCGGTCCTTTCCCGTGGATTGAAGTCCTCGAAATCGGAGACGTCAACAACCGTCTACACCACCATGTGCTGATGTCCGACAAAACTGATGAGGCCCTGATCGACGACAAGTGGAGCTTTGGCCACTCCGACGTGAAACGACTCAACAACCTGGACTCCATCGGATCGTGTGCTTTCTACATGACCAAGACATTTGAGAAACCAGAAGTTGAGAGACCGCGTCGTGCTCGCTATCGAGTCGCCCGATGCATCTATCGGGAACAACCGATACGCCTCATCGGAAGCCGAGACGAGATAGAGAACGAAATCCGACGCCTTGTGCCACAAGGAGTGCATCTAAAGGAGTGGCACTCTGAGCACCCGTTCAGTCATGGCGGATACACATGGGATAGACCCGTATAAACCTGTAAAGAGTCTTGGTCAAGAGAAGCTGAAATCGAATCAAAAATGGCTGTTCGGTCAACTTGTGCTACTTGGTTAGTAACTAAGAATCGACCTGCCAATTAGAAATTCCTGGCCAATACGAGGGTCCTGCAAGACTGGCCAAAACAGATCCTCCCCCTCAGATATGTGCACCTCTGAGAGATCTGGCAACAATTTCTGGTCCGATTGCCAACGAATGTTCGCGGAAACTGAACCCTAAGGAGACGACACAACCGGTCAATCGAGCGCTGTTACCAACTGACTCAACGACTACTTCGCCGAAATCTGTATCAACTAGGGAGAACAATGTGTTCTTCAAAGATCAACATGTCGACTCCTTATCAAGTCTGAAAAATTGACAGGAGGTAGAAGAACAACGGCACCAGGGCTCGACGGAAGCGATACCTCCTCGCGTCATGATGCGGACGGAAACTAATAGCGGCTTGGTTTCCGGAAAAAAAACCAAATGGCAGCGCCGATAGCCAAAAGCCCTAAGATCGAAGCTCCACTATTACTCGACTCTTCAGAGCTTGTCGAGGTCCTACTCTTCGGTGAAAACGAAGTGAACGTGACTACCGGTAGCGAAGTACGTGGTGCGATAGTTGGTATAACGATCGGAGATGGATAGGTAATTATTGGGAGACTCATCTGGTAGGGAAGAGTCGGAACTGGATAGTAGCTGGGGACTGAATAGGCAGGAGTCGGCGAGAAGTCAGGAATCACAGGAGAGTTGTCGATCCATTGACTTACACCGCCATGGTGAGAGCAAGTCCCGCTTCCTTCAGAAGACGAGTACCACCCATCCTGACAGATTGCGTCAGCTTTGACCGAGGACGAAGTAAGCGTGACATCGCCCAATAGGAGGACTGCACATACGAGAGTTAGACGTGTTAGCTGTTTCATCGTCTGCCTTTGAGCAAAGTGATCTCGCTCAATACCGACTCTTCGAGTCAACTCCATGGGTTCATTTCAATCTTGGCCGGAAGGATTTAGTTGCAATTATCTTTTAACCCCGGGACCCCCCTGCATTCAAATTGCGGGGAATGCCGGTGGGAGCAATTTTTATCTCGTGCGAGCAAGTCTTGAGCCGATTCCGGACGTTCCGACCCCACCATTCACAATTGACTCGTTGGCCAACTAACTCGCCACGATCGACGCGAAATCGCTTTGCGGGGCATTCGTCCATTGCTGGAGCCGAAGCTGACCTCACTTTCACGTTGGGATGCGCCGTAAGGTCTCAATACCATATGGGATCACATGGAGCCGTTGATTCACTGATCGGTCGCAGTGAAGTTGGCGGACTGGACTGTCACCCGGGAGCTGTTCACGTAATATTGCGACTTGAACGTTGAGCACTTATGACCATGGTGACGGCAACAGCAAGATGGGCAAGCAAATCCTCGGAAAGACGCAAAAGATCATCTGCGCGGAGCTCTTCGGATCAAGGAACTTGATGGAACCATAGATTTAGACGGTTAAGAAGATTCGGCGAATTTCAAGACATGGAGATCGTATGTTGATCTAATTCCGTACCGCTCCGGTGCTCAAGGGGCGGAGGAATTATTTGTCGTAGTACGTCCTGAGTCAGTGAGGTTAGACAAAATGCGAACGCCTTTCATTCGGTCACGCTGGGCGGCGATTGGTGCAGCTGTTGCTGTCACCTTCGGAGGCGGGATAGTTCTTTCCGCCGATGCTTCCAACGTCGGATCATCGACCTTCTCTCCGGTAGTTCCTATTCGCATTCTCGACACACGATCGGTAGGGAAAATCGGAGCTCTCGATGGGTCGGGAGAACCAAGAACCTTAAAGGTGACCGGGACGATCGAAACCGAGATCGGGACCCAAACCGTGATCCCAATTGGTGCGACAGCGGTCACGATGAACGTCACGGTCGTCAGCGGGGAAACCAACGATTATGGCGGATACGTGACCGTCTATCCGTGTGGGACACGACCAGAATCCTCCAACCTCAACTTCACCCAAGGCCAAACAGTTCCGAACCTTGTAACAACGGCGATCTCATCGAGCGGCTACGTCTGCCTCTACGTCTACGGGAAAGCTCATCTTCTCGCTGATGTCGTTGGCTACTACGAGTTATCAGCGTCAGGAAGCGGGGCTACTGGTCCTGCTGGTCCTGCTGGTCCTGCTGGTCCTGCTGGTCCTGCTGGTCCTGCTGGTCCTGCTGGTGCGACTGGTGCGACTGGTGCGACGGGTCCTGCTGGTGCGACGGGTCCTGCTGGTCCTGCTGGTCCCACAGGTGCAACGGGGCCGGCTGGTCCTGCGGGCGCGACTGGTGCAACGGGGCCGGCTGGTCCTGCGGGCGCGACTGGTGCCACGGGTCCTGCTGGTGTCGCAGCGCCACCCGCGACGGGGGCGAACTGCATAGGTACAAAATGCACTTACTCCGTTGGTGAAACAGGACCGGCGGGAGGATTGATATTTTTCGTCGATTACTACAACGAATACGCCAATTTCGACTATCTGGAGTCCGCATTAGAGGGATGGTCCGGCCAAAATTCCGATCCAACCGCGACATGGGCCCAAGTTTCGTTACAAAACACCACTGCCAGCGGCGCAAATTACCGCAAACTTGGCTCCGGACTGCAAAATACGCTTGCGATAATCGGTCAGGGAAACTCTACAACTTCAAGTTCGGCCGCAGCATGGGCACGGTCCTATAACGGTGGCGGCAAATCTGATTGGTATTTGCCATCAGTTTCTGAGCTTCAATTAATGTTTCAAGTTCTGAGTTTGAGAATGGAGTTGAGTTACTTCGTACCAGGCGGCGCCTACTGGAGTTCGACTCAACTTGGGCCAGATCAGGCAATGCAAGTGGAGTTCCGGACCGGATACCTGGGCTACACCGAAAAGTCTAATCTCTACAAAGTACGACCTATTCGTTCGTTTTGACTTGGACCTTGGCTACACAAGTTTTGGCTTATGGTGCCATTGATGCATCTAGTCGGAATGGGCGGAGTTCGTAAATTTCCCAAATTGGGCTTGGACCACACGATACGTCATCGTGTTCGATTCGAAAGGTCTGGTCGATTGGACTTCCGGCTATTGGGGTCCTTATTGGATAACACTGGACTTTTTGGACCAAGTTCCGTGAAGTCGGTTCACTTGCTGATAACTAGAAATGGATGGGGATGCAGCGCAGTTGACTTTTATCAACGTTCCTGACGACATCTGATTGAGGGCTCCTGTTATTGGATTCTTTGTTTTGAAGAGGACTCGGAGGCAAACGGTCAGTGTTTTGGTCAGTAGACCGGCATGTACCGACCGAACTTCGGTGGTCCGCCATGAACTCAATTCAGGCAATGAGCTGGACCTCCATACATCTGGCGGTCTTTCCCGGACTGTAGATCGAGTCCTACGGATCAAAAGGTTAGGGGTTCGAGTCCCTTCGAGCGCGCGAGATGACCAGGGGGTTCCTTCGGGACCGCTGGTCATTTGCTTTCCGGGTTCGATCGCGGGTCCGCTAGGTTCCACCCCAGTGCGTCCGTAGCTCAATGGATAGAGCATCTGACTTCGGATCAGACGGTTGGGAGTTCGAGTCTCTCCGGGCGCGCTCGACGACCTTGCTCGGGTTCGACAACAACAACTTATAGATTGATCCGATGCGTATCGCTCGGCTCATCGTTCTGCCCGCCTTGTTCTGCTCCTTCATGGTTGCGTGCGGAGGTGACTCGGCCGAGGAATCGATTCAGCCCCAGTTGGGAACCGTCGATCTGACCGCGGAACGCGACGGCGATTCGACGGTCTTGAGCGGTTCCAGCCCGGTGGCTCCCAAAGTGGTGGTGCCCGATGCGGCGCTTCCCGCGGGTGTGAGCAGCGATGATCTCACGGGCACGGTGACCTACGCGGTGGATCCGAATCTGGGTGTCACCGCCGTGCAGTTCGAGTTGGGTCCCGACGGCACCGAGTTCGAGATACCCGTCGAACTGTCGTGGCTGGGCGCCGGAACCGATTCCTCCATGACTGCGATCATGGCGATCTCCGACTCCGGTGAGAACCTGCTCAGTCGTGAGGATGCCGCCGCGGTGTTGGATGGCATGACGTTCGCCGACGACGGTGACGATCGAAGTGCGGTCACCATGAAGATCGACCACTTCAGCAAATGGATCATCGGGCAATGGGGGACCGCGATAGGCGCGACAAAGGTTACGAGAGACGGGTTTGTGTTTGTGGGGTCCTATCTCAGGTTCAATTCCTGGTCGCCGGACGCCTCCCGACCGAGTACAACTCTGACGATGAATTGGTACGTCGACGACTTCATCAGGTCTTTCGACACCGAATTGTGCGCGACCACCAAGTATTCCGTGACCGGGGGTGCTCGCTTGGAAGCAGAGAATGTCGATGACGATTGTTCCGAAACGAAAGCGCAACGGGTCTTGAAGCTCACGTGTGACGATCCAACCCAGAAAGGTGAGGTTGTCGTCGAGTTTTCGGGCTATTTCGGGTTGGCTGGTTTCGCTCCAATGGAGAAGTTCGCGATATTGATGGGTAGCAAGGAAGAGACGGTGCAGTCCTTCGGGGATGCCTCGGGCGCCTTCGCGGCCTCGTCCGATCTGGCTCTGTTCATTGCTGGAACTCTTCGAACGCCGTACAACTGCGCTGATGGAGTCCCGACCACGACATCGGTGATCGAACCGACCACCTCGACGACCACAGAGACGCCGACCACCGTGACCACAGTCAAGACCACATCTCCCACGACGACAGTCACGATGTCGACCACGTCGTTACCCAACCAAACAAACAGCACCGCTCCTCGCCAAACCTCGACGACCATGCTTTACGGAAATACCACTACCTCCTACACCAGCCCCCAGGGACCACCCGACGGAACCTGGATTCGTAACGACAGTCGGTGCAGTTGGCGTGGTGCCAGCAGTTGTGGTGTGTACAGCGGCGGAGACGGGCAATGGGAAGAAGTCGGCCCGGCTGGTGGACCGGGTAGCACGTTCACTCCCATCGCGGGCACGTCGGGGCAGATCGCTTTCAACCTGTACGCGGGCAACTCCGTTCAGAACTGCGATTGGAACGGCACGGGCGAATGTGGCTGGTACTTCACCGGCACGCCCGGCACCTTGACGATGGGCCCCGTCGGCTGATCGACCCACTGCTTTTTCTGTTCGTGTCGGATGAACCACACCCTGGTCGACTCCGCCCCCGACGGAGCACGTAGGGTCGGGACTCATGGATGGTCGAATTGAAGGTGAATCGAAGCGTTGGGACCGAATGGGCATCGTCATGGGCGTGTTCGTGTTCCTCGCGGGCGTGCAGCACTTCGTGAACCCCGACTTCTTCAACGACATCGTGCCGCCGTGGTTACCGCCGAGTGAGAGTTTCTGGACCTACACCAGTGGTGTCGCCGAACTGGTCATCGGTGCCATGTTGGTCAGCACGCGCTATCGCCGTCTCGGCGCCCTGGCGGCTATCGGTCTCTTCGTCGCCGTGTACCCCGCCAACATCTACATGGTGTGGGACTGGCGCGATCGCGAGCTGTCCGAACGTTTGGTGTCCTACGCCCGCTTGCCCCTGCAGTTCGTCATCATCTGGTTGGCGTGGAAAGTCAGCGTCGCCCGACGACCGTC
>Ga0315906_10003587_pt1 | contig 20594 bp, 17 predicted proteins | sample LakEriMetagenome_4_FD_203526 | JGI IMG/M metagenome (GOLD analysis project Ga0315906, IMG submission 203526) | Freshwater fungal communities from buoy surface, Lake Erie, Ohio, United States - Buoy 2 MA122 | ecosystem: Environmental > Aquatic > Freshwater > Lake > Lake biofilm | place: USA...
GGGGCCGGGACGGCCCGGCGGAGATCCTTGGGGATTACCGGGGCTTCATCCTGACGGACGGTTACGAGGTCTACCATGCGCTGGCGCGGCAGTGGCCGGACCTTCTGGTCCATGCCTGCTGCTGGGCTCATGTGCGCCGGGAGTTCGTCGACGCCGGGGCGGTCACATCCGACCCGCTGGTGCCCGGCATCCTGGCGCTGATCCAACGGCTGTACGACCTGGAGGACCAGTCGCGCGACTGGTCGCCGGAGGCCCGCCTGGATCTGCGGGGGAGGGAGTCGGCCCCGCTGGTGGCCAGGATCAAGGTCCGGCTGGAGGAGGCGATGGCGGCCCTGCGGCCGACCTCGAAGCTGCATCAGGCGGTCCAGTACACCCTGAACCGCTGGCGGGAGTTGGGCGTCTTCCTGAGCGATGGGCGGGTGCCGATCGACAACACCCTGCTGGAGCGGAACTTCAAGGCGGTGGCGGCGGGAAGGAAGAACTACCTGTTCCTGGGCAGGGAGACCGCCGGTCCCACGACGGCGATCCTCTACACCATCGTCCGCAACGCGGCCAACCACAGCCTGGACATTCAGGCCTACCTGCAGGATCTCCTGGTGAAGGTGCCGGCACTCGTGGAAAAGGGCCTGCCACTGGATGAGCTCCTGCCAGACCGCTGGGCGTTGGCCAACCCGAAAAAGGTACTCCTCAACCGGGACATCGAAAACCGGCAGGCTCGCCAACGCAAGGCCCTCAAACGAATCAAAAGAAGAACCGCCTACGCCTGATATTCAGAAGGTTTTTAACGGACACGCTTGGCCGACATTATCCGTGCGTATGACTTGCGGCGGAACTACGCCGTCGGGCTGACCACCAGCCGGCTTTCGCCGTACCTTCTTAGGCGGCTAGTGCTGGAGGAAGAGGTGCTAGCTTACGCCCGGGCGGAACGTGTCAACACGAATGAGACCAATTCTTGTCCAGTGCACATAACGATTCAGGGTTGTGGGCCGGGTTCCCGTCGGCAAATGTTCACGGAATTTCTTTGGAATCTGGGATTAGCATGGAGCCAAGCCGATATATCTAAATCGATATAATAAAATAGATATAAATATGCTTATCCAGCAAAGGAAACCTGTCGCCCTATTGGCCAGAGCCAAGTTCAAACCTTTTGACTTTTTGAACTTATTTTGGGGGGGTCTCGGAGCCGCGTGCGCAGGCCAAAGGTGGGCCAAGCCAAGAGAGTTTTACGTAAGTCTATATTATATAATTATTTATATTATATATTAATTATTTTTAATAATTTTGATTTAATTTAAATATAAGTCTTCCTCCGTCTTTGTGGCCTTGAGACCCCCCTGAAAAAAGGTCAAAAGTGGGTTGGCCTCCCTTGGCTCCCCTTGGCCTGTGTCTTTGAGACCCCCCCCCAAAAAAGGTCAAAAAGTCATAAGTGGCTTTGGCCCATCGGGAGCCCCCTCGAGACCCTCCCGGCAAAAAGTGCAATTAGTTAAAAAGTTGCCGGACGCTGACCAATGGAAAAGGACCGTGGGGGTTGGCCCCACGGTCCCTGGCTTGCCTTGGGCTTGGGTCAGACCCCTGCCCTCAGGCGGTACTGGCGGGTGGGCCTGCCTCCGGTTGGAAGCTCGCTGTACTCGATCAGCCTCTGGTCGATGAGGGAGGTGCGGACCTGGTCATGCTCGCGTTCGGGCCAGGCATGCTTTCGGGTGATTTTCCAGAAGGGCATCCAGGCATCGCCCTTGGATTGACGCCATCGCCTCAGCGTGGCGACCAGGGCCTGGCACTGCTCGGCGAATTTGCCCTCCTGGGCGTGGTACCTGGTCTGGAACAGCATGCGCCTTGTCAGATGGCTGACGAAGCTATTGGCCCAGTTCACGGCTGCCTCGGTGATGCGGGGCGACCTGTGGTTCTCCGAGCAGGCGTAGATGAGGGCCAACCGTCTGGCCTTCTCGTTGGCTCGGGCCCAGAGCGCCATGCCAGCCTCGTCTCCGGCATTTTCGGCCTGGGTGTACTCCTCATCGGCTTCGATGCGATAATTGGTGACCAGTTCCAAAGCCCGTTGGGTGTGCGGAACCAGGATCGGCACCAAGGGCACCTCGTTGCCATCCTCGTCCTGGTTCTCGGCTAGGAGGTGGGCCCAGTACCTGGCCACTTCCAGGATGGCTTCTGGTACTGGTCGGGACTCCACCTCCTGGCCTTGGCCTCGTCTGCCCGTTTCCAGGATGAGCAGCCGCGCAAAAAAACCGTTGGTCAGAAGCCGTTCATTGAGGGCATCGTAGAGGTATCTTGGGACGGCTGTGCCGAACAGCACGAGATTGGGGTTCACGATGGAGGTTGGCTCCTGGTTGGCCCGCACACGCATGGGATAGCTGCCACCGGCGGAGGTGTACAGCTTCAGTAGGGTGGCCAGCATGCTTTCGTACCGTGGATCCCTGGCCGAGTTCATCCTGCTTAAGAGGGTGTCCACCTCATCGGTCTGGAACAGGGCATTGGGAGCCAGGAACAGGCGATCCTCGACACCCTCGCCTGACGCGAAGCTGTCACCCAGGTAATTGCCCAGACCGATGGCCTGCAGAATCTGAGAGTTCACCTGGCGAGGCGCATCCTTGCCCACGCCGCTGTTGGCCAGGGCCAATGCGAAGACGCTGGTTCGGTTGTTGGCATTGTCCCGCACCTTCCGCCCGGAAAGTAGCCCCTGCAGGCAGAGGGCCCCCATGAAGGCCAGCTCCAGGTTCGGGTACGGGGCTGTCTCCATGGTGAAACCCACCACCTCATTGATGAACCCAGGTACGCTGAGCAGTTCCACGGGAACCGGGCCTGGATCCGGGTTATCGGGTGCCTCCTCCTCGTGGTCGGTAAACTCGACGAACCGACCCTCGGCCATGGCCACGGCGATCCCGTTCGGTTCATAACGGCAGACGCTCTGGGCGATCTGGCGCACCTCCCATTCTGGCAGGGGTGGTACACATCGTTGCCGATTGGCCTCCTGAAGGGCCGCATCGATTTCAGTCTCCTGCCAACCCGTCCGTCGCATGGCGCAGGCACGATGGAAGAGGGTGTGGTTGCGGCTGCCTTCGGCGATTTCGCCCTGGTTGAGCTCGACCAGTTCACGGCCCGAGGAGGGCTGGTCCTGGGCCTCGAGAGCTTCCAGCAGCCAGAGGGGCGGTTCCGGCAACTGGTCGATGGGGGGAAGCTCATAGCCTTCGACCCAGGTGTACTCCCCTTCCCCCACCCGGCTGGGTGCCACCACTACATAACCCCCATTTGCGCGAGTATCGACACCTGGGGCCAGGCGTGACACCGAGTTGCGCAGGGTCATCCCCTCAGGCTGCCTGAACCAGAAGTGATGGCCGCCCCGTGGGGTGCGAGCCCAGGGAGCCTCGGTGAGGGATGAACGCTTTTCAGCATCCTCCTCCAGCCAGGCTATCCCTTCAGGGTCAACATCCAACACCAGCAATCCGCCCGAGGGGACGGCGAGGTTGATTCGGGGGCTGTTTCCGAACCACGCCTGGATTTGGTCTGGGTCGGTGGTGGCATCGTGGAAGCCGTTGCCAGTCAACGGCCTTTTCTCACCCGCTCTGACAGGAAAGACCCGGTAGCCCTTTTGGGCGTAGGCCATGGCGGCGTCGAGAACATGGATACCTTCGGACATGAAAAAAAACTCCTGCCGGTGAATAGCCGGACCATGGGGAAGCCGCGAACGCGGCAAGAAAGCCCCTGCCGGCTGGATGGATGGGTTTGGATGTGGTTGGGCTGGATGGGATTGGGTACGGATGTGTTTGGCTGAATGTTGATGGGGTTGGTTTGGATTGGTGGCGTTGGCGAAGTTGGTAGTGGGTGCTGTTGGGTTTATATGAAGGGAAGCAAAACACCCCGGGGCTGCAGTCCCCGGGGTAATTCAGCGCGGTCAGGAACGGGAGTTCGGACCGAACTGCGGGAAATTGCCCATCCTAAGGGTTTGATTTGCCCCAGGCGCAGCCGGCGGATACTGCCCTGGGCTGGGCTTGTACCCTGTGACCTCGTTGTTGACCCGGTCGCTGTCGCGCTGCTTGCGCTGCACGACACTGATGATCAACGGCAGGTTCTCCAGCTCCCTGGTGTCCTGGATTGCAGGCTTGCCGACCGCCTTGCAAATCTGGGCCATTTTCCACCTTCCGATCTGGACTGCCGTCTCGTTCCGGTTCATCCAGTTCAGCCTGTCGGTTATCGTTGCCCCTTTTCTCGGGCCATCGATGACCTGGAAAACAAATTCCCAGTATTGACCGTCCATCGCGCGGGTGTCGCGAAGTTCGGAATTCCTCAGGATGGCCTGATAGTCACCGGCTGGTAACAGGCTTTGGCTCGGCCTATCAGGTACTTGGCTAGAGTCAAAATCAATTCGTGCCATGGTCACAACCTTCTTTCTGGCTGTTTGCCAAATTGGAGAAAACCTCGAACAGAGAATCCCAGGCCAGCGGCAACTCGCCGGTGAGCCCGAAGCGGTTTTTGGCGATAATCGCCGGTGAGCCGCTGACATGCATGATGCGCTCGCCCCCGTCGGGTCCGACCCCGGCGGCGACCGTCCTCCGGCCCTTGTCCACCGAATTCAGGTACATTCGGCGGGTGGCGAAGGCGACGATGTCGCACCATTCGACAACCTGGCTAAGGGCACGCTTGGGAATCCTCGGAGCCCAGCGGTCGTAAGTGCCGTATTGGGCGTCCTCGGCGGTGCTAAGCTCGGCATGGGCAATGATGAGGACCAGCATGTTGCGTTCCGTCCTCAACCTGTCCAGAAAGCGAATCACCTCTGCCCACCGGTCGGCCTGGAGAATGTAGCCAGCGCCGTAAGCGCCGACAGCCCCCAGGTTCTTCGCCCCCGAATCTCGAAGGATTGACTCGACGATCAGGGCATCGAGCCCACTCGCCGAATCGATCACCACGGATTGGTAGTCGTGCGGATCCTCCAGCAAGAACTCCAGGTACTCGGTCATTTCCTCGTAGGACCTGACCAAGGGGAAAGAGGGCACATCAAGCAGGCCCAAACCATCTTCCGTGAGCAGGAAGACAGGAGACGGTCCACGGGCCGCATAGGTGGATTTGCCGATCCCCGGCGGGCCGTACAGCAGGAATCGCGGCGGGAGGACAAGTGTCCACCTGCGTATCAGGGCTTCCAGCCTCGCCATCACGCATCCTCCTTGTCCAAGGGGACGCGCGTGGTCTCGAAATTGGTATGGGGCAGGATTTCATTGGCGTAGGCCAGGAACAATTTGGCTAGGGTCTCGCCGGTCTTGCCGTCGGCCATGATGGCGACCGGCACCCGGCGCTTTCCCCGCGAAACCACAGCCTCGAGCTCCGCCTGGTCAACACCGAGCAGGGCACGCGCGGCAACGCAGGCGAGGAAGAACAGGTCCGAGATCGACTCGGTATCCGTCTTTCCCGAATATTTGAAACGGTAAACAAAGGGCCTCATCGTGAACTCTCCAACTTTTGGTACAGGAACCAGGTGGCACGATGCCACCCATAGTTCCTATGACCAAAAGGGGCAGGTTTTGTTCAAACAGAGGGATCGTCGTATATGGCTTCACGCACCAGATGCTCGAACTTTTTCAACGCGTTAGAGACTGTACCTCTTGTGCAACTGCAAATGTCGGCTATTTCTTGAACGGTTCGCTTGACCCCTGGCTTGTTCCATTCCGTTACAACTTTCTGATGGTTGTCACTCAACTTTAAAAAGGCCTTTTCAAAAACCGCCTGTGCCTGACGCTCCTGGATTGATGGCTTTGCCGCTGGGTGCGGAACACCGGAATTATGTGGGACAGACACTGACAGGATTCGAGCCTTGCCGCCCCTTTCTTCCGTTTTCCAACTTCGCATAACCCTGCCGAATACATGCCTTGTTTGTTTGATGGGATCAAATTTGGCTGCTGGTGATTTCGACTTATTATCGATCGCAAGGTCTTGCATCTTTTCCAGGCTTTCCTGGACTGCGTCCCTCCGTTTCTGAAGCATTTTTCTGGAAAAAGTGTTCGAAGCCTTTGCCCCCAGGCGGCGAAGCAATAAAGGGTTTTTCCACGAACTGGATAGCCATTCCTGCTCCGTAAGGAGAGAGGCTGTATTGAGTGCCACTTCAGGCCGCTCGGTGCCGGTATCCGGTTGAGCCCCATCCCCAACGTGTAGATCGTCGCCATGGTCAAATTGTGTAAACATTCAGATCAGCCCCTTTTCACGGAGCGCTGACCGAAGCTTGTCCCCATCCTGTTTCCCGGACGGAGCTACTGGCTGCTTGGCAACCTTGGCTTGGGCCACCAGTTCGCAGAACGCGACCAAGTCATCAGGCCGGACGTAAAAGTCCCGGCCTACAGCGATGGCCTTCAAGCGGATGCCGCGCAGGCCCCGACGGATCCACCTGTTTAACCTTTTTGACTTGAGCCCGGCACCTGCAAACCTTGGGTCCCCGCAAAGGGCTTCAAGCGCCAAGGCCCCGTCGAACATCGATGACATGGATTCCTCCTGCCACGTGGACAGGGGAATCCCTGCCCGCTCCTATGGCAGGCGCATCTCAAAAAAACCTCGCAAGCCTTTCGTCTCGACATGTTGGCGTAATAGCGAAGGTTTCTTGGATAAACCCCCGTAATGCCACGCCTTGAAAGCGGTGCTTATGCGAGCACAGCCTTAGAAAATTGGGTTATTCGAAGGGTGAATCCCTTACGGGTATTGAGCGCATCAATTTTTTCAAAAATATTTCCGATAGCCCCCTCTATCTTGTCATGAAGTTTTCCATATTCCGGAGTCTGCGTTTCTCCCCGCATGGTGTTTGTTTTATGAGTCACTGGTTTTCCCAAAGAAGTTTTTGATGCCTCCCTGCGTTTAGCAACATTTAGGGGCTTCAATTTGTAAATTTCTCTATAAACTTTCTCCGATGTAAACCACTGCGTTGGATCCTTTTGCAATTCACTCACGATGTATTTCAAAGCGATGTACGGGTGGTTATCCCTTGGGATAACTCCAAGTAATCGCCCATCCAAATAAATTTCTCCGCTGTTGAGTTCAACCCGGCGGAAACCTGCTTCATCTTGATCGTCCCTTGCCAAAGTAGACCAAACGGAAATGATTGCCTCGGCCCAATCCAAAGGAGGAGGAAGTTCCACTCCTTTTTTGAGAACATCAAAAGGAAAAAGTTGATCGCCAATTACTGTCTTAAGCCTTCGGATAAACGACCTAGATAGGCTCGTCAAAAGCTGTGGGTTTGCTTTTGGATTTGAAGCCAACCCATTGACGCGCCATTTACTTTTTTTGTTGATTTTCTCGCATGACAATTTGCGGACTTCTCCACCGGAATACCCATTGGTTAGCCCATCAAGTATGAGACCCAAGGAAAAAAACTGCCCCTCTTTACCGAACACTGATACCAAGCAATTACATTGTTCAATAGCCTCGGCAATAAACCGGCTAAACCTCATTCGATCGAAGTCTGGGCATGGCCTGCAAATGAAAAAATCACCCTCAGGAAATCCCTTGGTGCCTGAATCAGCGGCCTGTTTCTCCAACTGATCAATTTCCTTCAATAACCAATCAGAAAAATCGGACTCTGGATTCGCAACCTTCTCAATCCAATCATGCCATGACTCCAAATTATCGATGTTAGTTTTCAATACCGACGCAGGTTGGATCCGACCTGCAAATCCGGCTAATGCGATTTCAAAAATAATGCGGTTTACAAGGATTCCAGCAACGAAGGCATTTGATCTTTTGAAAAGTACTCCTGGGTTTGGAAAAACCGTAAGGTTGATAGGGTCAAACTGGTGTTCCACATCTCACCCGCTTTCCTTGGCCACTTCGATGGCCTTCCTCAGGTCCTGTTCCGCGTAGATTTCCGTGGTGCTCAGGTTCTTGTGTCCCACCAGAGTCCTCGCCGCCTCAGCGCCGTGCTTGGCCCGAACTTCCGTCAACCTGGAGTGCCGGAGCCGGTTGGGTGACCATATGGGTATCCCGGCCAACTCACACGCCCTATTTACAGCCCGGCGGTAAGTGATCGAGCTGTACCTGCCACTGGGCGGCCTAGTCGGCTTCTTTCTGGGCCTCTTCGCCACCACTGCAGCATGCTTCCCTTTACCACGCCTCGCGTCGTTGCGCATCTGGACGGTAGCCTTGGGGCTGAAGAAGACTTCCATCGGCTTGGCTGGCCAGTATTTCTCCAGGATGGCTTGGGCTTTGGGGCCGATGGGCAGCACCAACTCCTGGTCATGGTGGGCCGTCTTGTGGCTTTCAGGAGCGTAGAGCCACGGCTCGCCTGGCTCGCCCTTGGTGATGTCGGCAGGGCACATGTTGACCAGATCCTGGGGTCTGCACCCGACAAGGCGTTGAACCCGTACCATGTCCGCCACGACAGGAGGTAGCTTTTCCAAGACCGCCTGGATGTGTTCCTCGGAAACCGGCCTGACCTTCTTCGTCTCCCTGGCCTGGGTCCGGCCCCGTCTCAAGGGAGGCAATGCCCGGAGCCGCTCATACACACCTGGGTCAACAAGCTCCTCATGCACGGCCCATTTGAACATCTGTTTGATTCGCGCCGTGTAACGGTTGGCAGTGGATCGAGACTTGGTGGCTTGCAGAACCACCGTCTCGGTTTGCCCCTTGGTTCCCTTGCCCTTCTTTTTGCGGGTTTTGGTCACTGGGTCGCCGGCAACCGACTCCCGAACCAGCTCCAGCTTCTTCGAGGTGAATGAGTTGGCTGGCTCCTCGCAAAACATTCGGTTGAGGAAGACCAGGCTGCGCTTGATGGTTTCTGCCTCAGAGGTGGGTTTACCATCCTTCACGTAATAGGCATTGGCATGAACCTGAAAGCGCATGGTCAACTCCCCAATCCGTAGGGGGGCGACTAGAGGCTCAGGGGCCTGGACCGTCACCGGGGCGGGAGCCGTGTTTTGTGCGAGGGAATTGACGGCTGGTTCGGCAAAGAAAAGCTCGGCAAGAAGCTGGTTATATCTTCGCCAGCTTTCCTGCGATTGATACTCGCCAAGGTAATAGTCTTTGCCAGCAATCCTAACCACCCCTTGGTTACGAAGCTTGAAATGGCGGTAAGCAGGCGGCTTTTTGGCAGGTCCGCGCTTCTCGCTGGGTAATTCCATGGGGCCTCCAGAGGAGCAAATGTAGTACATGTACTACATACCTATCTGGTAGCATTATTTGAGGGCGAAGCGAGAAGTCAAACACAAAAGCCGCAAGCCCTTGTATCACAAGAACTTGCGGCTTTCTTTTAAAAACTCGGGGCGACAGGATTCGAACCTGCGACTTCTTGGTCCCAAACCAAGCGCTCTAGCCAGGCTGAGCTACGCCCCGTTGATCTTTCCCATGCAGAGGTGCTGGCGCATAAGAGCGGCAGTTCCGGGACTAGGATTCGAACCTAGACTAACTGGTTCAGAGCCAGTCGTGCTACCGTTACACCATCCCGGAATAGTTTGCCCCAATTGCCAATCAAGCAAGCTTAATCTAGCACCGGGGGCCGGATACTGTCAAATCGGCTTCCTAGCCCAGTTCCTTGACCGCCTGGTTGTAAATCGCCACGCATTCCCGCACATCGCCGGTCGGGTCCTGCGGCTTCGCCTCGTACTCAATGCTCACCATCTCGGTGAAGCCCACTTCCTTCAGGGCTTTCAGAACCCCGGCGACATCCAGCACACCCTTGCCGTAGACCACGTCCTCCTTCTTGGCGTTGTCATGGTCCTTCAGGTGCACCGCGAAATTCCGCTTGCCCATCTTGCGGATCTGCTCCGCCGGATCCAGCTTCTTGCCCACCTGGGCCGAACGGATCAGATGCCCCGTGTCCATGCACGAGCCGATCAGCCGGTGGTGGTCCTTCACCGCCGCCAGAATCGTGTCCGCGTCATACCAGCGGTGCAGTTTGCCGCCACCCACGGGCCCGTGCGGATGGATCGCCACCGCGATGCCATACTTCTCGCAGCATTTGTCCAGGCTGTCGAAGCTGTCCGGATCCGGATCGGCCGTCAAAACCTTCAGCCCGGCACCCTTGGCGAAGTCAAACACCTTGCGGTTGCCGTCATGGTCCTTGGAAAACCGCTGCACACCCCAGGCCCGGGGCGACACGCCATAGTCCGCGCACAGCTTCTGGAAGGCCTCAAGCTGCCGACCAGTGGCCCCCAGCGGCAGGTGCTTCTGGTAGAACTCGGCGTGCTGGATGCCCAGCTCCTTCATCCGCTTCAGCGCCCCTTCCAGGTCGAATTCGCGGAAGGTGTAGGTCTGGCAGCCCAGCAAAAAGCCGGGGGCCGCCGCGCGGCTGGCCAGGTTGGCCAGCGCCGGGGCCGAGGCGATCGCCGCCGAGGCACCGGCCAAAAATACGCGCCGGGAAAGTCTGCTCATGGTTTCGCTCCTTCGGATGGGTTCGGATCAACCCTTCAGGTATTGCTTGTAGCCGCTCAGCTTCTCCGACCAGCCTTCGCGGTAGGTCTTGGTCAGGTAAGCCTGCGCCGCGGGGTCGCTGGCCTGGAAGTTCTTCGCGTCCCAATCAAAGGCCTTCCCGGCCCGGTAAGCCACGGTGCCCAAAAGCACCATCTCGGTCAGCCGGGCGCTGTAGTCGAACGAGCACAACGGCTTGCCCTCGCCTCGAATGGCCATCAGCCATTCCTTCCAGTGGCCGATCGACTTGGCGATGGTGGGCTCGGGCAGCTTCACCCCCTCGAATTTCTCCTTGGGCAGGAAGCTGTACCGGCCGTAATCGGCCTGCAGCATGCCCTTCTCTCCCACGAACAGCACGCCGTTGTCCCACTTCAGCATGCCTTCCACCGGCGGCTTGCGGCCACCGTCGTACCAGTGCACCTTCACGGCGGGCCGGTCGCCACGGGCCGCGAAATCCCAGTGGGCGGTCAGCTCGGTGGCGGCCGTGTAGGGGCTCACCGGCGTTCCCTCGGCCGAGACGCGGGTGGGCAGGTCCAGATTCAGGGCCCAGAACGCCAGGTCGATGAAGTGGCAACCCATGTCGGCCAGCGTGCCGCCGCCAAAGGCCCAGTACTTGCGCCAGTTGAAGGGCACATATTCCTTGCTGTAGGGCACAGGCTGGATCGGCCCCAGCCACAGGTCGTAATCCAGCCCCTCGGGCACCTTCTCCCCAACCGGCTGCTGGCCGTTGCCGCCCCACGACTTGGCGCACCACACATGCACTTCCTTCACCGGGCCGATCACGCCGGCCTGGATGATCTCCACCACGCGGCGGTAGTTGTCGCCCGAGTGGATCTGCGTGCCCATCTGGGTCTGCAGCTTCTTCGCGGCCGCCATGTTCCGCAGGATGCGCGCCTCTTCCACCGTGTGGGTGAGCGGCTTCTCGCAGTACATGTGCTTCCCGGCATCCATGCCCATGGCAGCGGCGGGGAAGTGGGTGTGGTCGGGCGTGGCCACCAAAATGGCGTCCAGATCCTTGCGATCCAGCAGCTTGCGGAAATCGCGCTCGAAGGGCACATCCGGCCACTTCTTGCGGGCCTCGGCGGCGCGCTTGTCATCCACATCGCACAGCGCGGCCACAATCCCGCCCGAGGGCTCGATCTCCACCAGGTTGTTCAGGCCCCGGCCACCGATGCCAATGATGCCCACGCGCACCTTGTCGGCCAGCGCCGCCTTGGCGGGCAACCGGGCCGCCATCAGGCCGCCGGTGGCCGCGGCCGAGCTGATCACAAAACTACGGCGATTCAGGGGAATCTGACGCATTGGGAGCTCCTGGGTGAAAAACCGCCGCAAAGGGCGGGCACAAGGCGGGGTTGTCTGGTTAATCCGTGCGCGGGAACATCAAACTTGCGGAATAATCGCATGATATGCCAGCCGGTCCGGGGCCACAAGCATCACACGGGGGGTTGCCTGAAGATGGTTTCCATGCGGGTGTTCCGGCTGATGGCAGCCTTGTTTTTCCTGGTTTTCCCCGCTGCGGGCCCCGCCCCCTGCCACGAATGGATCCAGCCCGAACCCGGCCAACCGCCCCGCTGGGGCCACCCCGACGGCCTGTCCATCAGCTTGCACCCCACCCCGGGCCCCAGGGGGCTGATCCGCCTCCACGCCCCCCACCTGGGCCAAACCTTTCCCCGGGTGATCAATTTCGTGTCCCTCGAACCGGTGGCTGGGGGCAGGCGTGCCCAATCCGAACTGGAGCGTTCGGCCGATGGCAACCCGGGCCTGCGCTTCACCAGCGGCGACACCCTCGAGGACGCCCTGCGTGCCACCCCAACCGGACCAAACCGGGGCGTGGTGGAAAAGCACACCGACCATGAAATCCTGCGCCTGTTCATCGCCTGCGAACGCATGCCCAACGGGGCCCAACCCGCCGTCGAGGCCCGTTTCGATTCCCGCAGCCCCCACTCGGTGACCTTCCGCACCCTGGCCGGGCCCGATTCAGCCCCCATGGCCAGCCTGGTCTTGAGCGCCACCATGGGCAACTACGCCCGCCTGCGCCGGGTCTGGCTGGCGAAGGGGCCGGTCCACGCCCGCGACCTGTGGGGCGATTACCGGCCCGACCGGCTCAATTTCGCCCCCTGGCGCGGCTGGAAGCTCGATGAACTCACCCAGCAAGACGGTTTGGCCCGGGTGGCCTGGGAAAACGATGAGGAAAACCCCGCCCAGGCAGATTACGCCCCGGGCGTGTCACCCCATTGGCGCTATCAGGGCAAAAAAGCCACCCAGTTGTGGGAGACCCGGGCGGTTCCCGGATTGGAGGCCCGGGTCAACGCGCGCAAAACCTACTGGGGCGAAAGCGGCCCCATCCCGGGCGGCATCTCGTTTGAGAATTGCGAACTCGAGGCCCCGTTCCGACCGGGCGCGGAATTCACCTTCACCGTTAGCCCGCGAACCCCGGCAGACCTGGGGTTCCACAACCGGTGACGGACGGTGTCAGTCAAACACCACCGTCTTGCGGTCGTACACCAGCACCCGGTGGTTCAGGTGCCAGCGCAGGCCGCGGGACAGCACGATCTTCTCCAGGTCCCGGCCCTTTTCCAGCAGGTCGGCCAGGTTGTCGCGGTGCGAGATGCGCACCACATCCTGCTCGATGATCGGCCCCTCGTCCAACTCGTCGGTCACATAGTGGCTGGTCGCGCCGATCAGCTTCACGCCGCGCTCGAAGGCCCGGTGGTACGGCCGCGCGCCGATGAACGCGGGCAAAAACGAATGATGCACATTGATGATCCGACGCGGGTAGCGGGCCACGAAATCCGGCGACACCACCTGCATGTACCGGGCCAGCACCACCAGGTCGATCTTGTGCTCCTCCAGCAGCGCCAGTTGTTTCTTCTCGGCGGCCGGTTTCTTCCCCGGTTCCACCGGGATCAAATGGAACGGGATGTTGTAAAACTCGGCCCACCGCCGCCCATCATCGTGGTTGGCCACGATCAGCGGAATCTCGCAGGGCAGTTCACCCGAATGGTGCCGGTACAGCAAATCCACCAGGCAGTGCAGGTGCTGCGAGCAGAACAGGGCCACCCGCAGCGGCTTGTCCGACCGTTCCAGCTTCCAGCGCATGTTGAAACGGTCCGCCACGGCCGCGAACCGGCGGGGAAACTCGTCCAGGTCCAGGGTGAACCCATCCAGGTCCCATTCCACCCGCATCAGGAACAGGTCGCGCTCGGCGTCCTGGTGCTGGTCGGCATGCAGGATGTTGGCCTGGTGACGGCACAGGAAGTCCGCGACCGCGGCCACGATGCCGCGCTGGTCCGGGCAGTCGATCAACAGGATGGCGGTGCGGCGCGCCGGGGTGGGTTTGCTGGCTTGGCTCATGGGAATTCTGGGGGTTGGGGCGGATTGGTCCGCCCGCCTTGCCTGTCTGGAAAACCAGTTTCTACCTTATCGGCCGACCCGGGGCACCCCCCAAAAAATGGCCTTTTCAGGCAGTCGCACCCGCCAAAATGCTGTGGTAATATCCCTATCGGCCTTATAACCCGCCCAACCCGCGCCCAGTCGCGGCCCGCCGCCGGCGGTCAAGAACCGAAAACCGCGAACAGTAGGGGTTTTCGTCCTTTTTTTGTTCCTGAAGGAGTATCTTCGCATGCGCAGGAGTTTGCTTGCCGCCGGCATGATGGCCGCCATGGCCCTCGCCGCCCCGGCCCAGGATCTCAAGGTACCCGAGGGTTTCCGCCCGCTGTTCAACGGCAAGGACCTCACCGGCTGGCACGGCTGGGCCATCCACGAGAAGGGGGCCAATCCCTACGAGGTGGCCAAGGCCTCGGCCGATGACCGCAAGGCGAAGATCGCCAAGTGGACCGAGGATGCCAAAAAGCACTGGTCCGTCGAGAACGGCGAGCTGGTCAACGACGGCAACGGCGCCTACCTCGCCACCGAGGACGAACTGGGCGACATCGAGTTGCTGATCGAGTACCGCACCGTGCCCAAGGCCGACAGCGGCATCTACATGCGGGCCACCCCCCAGATCCAGATCTGGGATTACACCAAGGAAGGTGGCAAATGGAACCTGGGCGCCGACAAGGGCTCCGGCGGCCTCTGGAACAACTCGAAGGACGCCCCCGGCAAGGACCCGCTCGTGCTGGCCGACAAGCCCCTGGGCGAGTGGAACAGTTTCCGCATCCGCCAGGTCGGCGAGCGCACCTGGATCCACCTGAACGGCAAGCTCGTGGTCAACGGCGCCCGCATGGAGAACTTCTGGGATCGCAAGAGCCCCCTGCCCCGCCAGGGCAAGGTCCTGCTGCAGACCCACGGCGGCGAGATCCGCTGGCGCAACATCTTCGCCCGCGAAATCCCCGCGGCCGAGGCGGGCGAGATGCTCAAGTCACTGGACAAGGATTCCGGTTTCACCCGCCTCGACGATTCCTCCCTCGACGGCTGGGCCGGCGCCGCCGCCAACTATGAGGTCAAGGATGGCGCCATCTGCTGCAAGCCCGGCAAGGGAGGCGTCCTCCACACCAAGGACAAATACGCCGACTTCGTCGTCCGCCTCGAGTACAAGCTGCCCCCCGGTGGCAACAACGGCCTGGCCATCCGCTACCCGGGCAACGGCGACACTGCCTACACCGGCATGTGCGAGCTCCAGATCCTCGATGACACTTCCGACAAATACGCGAAGCTCGATCCCCGGCAGTACAACCTGTCCGCCTACGGCATGACCGCCGTGAACCGCGGATACCTCCGTCCGGTCGGCCAGTGGAACTACGCCGAGGTCACCGTGAAGGGCTCCACCATCGTGGCCGAACTCAACGGCACCCGGGTCCTTGACACCGACCTCTCCAAGGTCGACAAGTTCATGGCCAACACACCCCACCCCGGCAAGGACAACAAGGAAGGCTACTTCGGCTTCGCCGGCCACGGCGACGCCGTTTCCTTCCGCAATGTCCACATCAAGCGCCTGCCCTGATCCGGGCCGGTTTTCCATGATTCCCAAAGGAAGAGGGCCGCCCCAACGGGCGGCCCTCTTCCTTTGGTCTATTCTGGTAATCCACGCGTCAACCCTGCAGCAGGGCGGTCGCCTCTTCCAGGCCCGGGGCTTTCACCCGGGCGGCGCTGGCGCTGGCGGTCACCCTGGCCAGGCCGGCAAGGTGGTTCCACCGCAGTTCCGGTCGGGTGGTTTGAAAATCATCACAGGCGGTTCGGTAGTATTTCTCCGCGTGCAGGGCGCCATCCTCGGTGGTGGCCCACTTCCGCAATATCCGCTTCGGCTCGTCCGCGCCGGCCCCGGTTTCTCCCAAACGCATGACCAGGGCGGCGGCCATGTTCTGGTCACCCGCGCCCACCGCCGCATCCAGTTCCGCCACCAACCGCGCGGCGGGCACCTTCCGGGCCGCCTCCAGCATGGCGCCCGCGTAAACCGGCTCGGCCGTGAGGATTTCAGCTCCCCGGTATGCGCGGTCACGGGCCAGTTGGTACCCCGCCAGCATCAGGCTGATGACCTGTGTCCTCGGGCTCCCCGACCGGGCGATCGCCCGCCAGGCATGGGTGGAATCGCCCGAATGCACCCCCACCGAATCTCCATGGACGCTGCCTTCCGGCTTGCCCGGCTGGACCTCCCGACCTTTGCGCCCGGGATCGCGAAGCACCAAATGGTTCGACCCCAGGGCGATTGCTTCCCCGATATCCTCCGGATGCACCCCCTCCTTCAAGGCAAAGGCGATCGCGGCGGGCGCGCTGGCGGGGGACCCCGAAAGGAAGGAACTGCTGGCGGTCCTTATCCACGCGGCATCCATCCGCCTTTTACCGGGCGACCACGATTTCAGCTCCAATTCATCCAAAAGGACGGGTATCAAGCTGCGCAACTCGCCCCATTGCCCGATATAGGATGGGGAAGCCTCGTTCTTCACACAGTAATGGACCGATTGACGCAGCAGGGTGTGGGCATGCCCTGTGCCGACAAAACCCGCCAACTCCAGGGATTTCGCCACAAGCACCGTGCGGTGCACCTCCGCGCCGTCCTCCACCATTTCCATCAGGGCGTCCAGGGCATGCCCTGTCCCCTTTCCGGCCAATTCGGCAAACCGTTTTTCCGCCCCTTGGAGGTCCTTGTCCCGGGCCGCATCCCGTAGCCCTTTGCCGGCGACAGCGCCAGGTGGGGGCGTCTCAATTTTCACCGGCGCAAGGGTGTCAGGTGACGGCCCGCGTTCCTTCAAACGCTGGGCGTTGCGATGGAGCACTTTCAATACGGCCAGGGAGGACCTGGGATCATTACCCTCCTCCTGCGCCATTGACCATGCCGGAGCCAGGGCCATCAGCGTGTGAAAGCCGACATAATCCTCCCCCCCAAAAGCCCGGGCGTTGGCCAAAGCCGTGGCCGCCACGAGGTCGCGAGTCGACACCCCGGATCGAATCTTGGCGATCGACTCCGCGATGATCTTTTCCGGTGGGGTCTGGGCCACAAAGTCCACCAGGGGTTCCAACGGCCCGAAGGTCAGCCGGCCTGGCTCCTCCCCCGCCCAGGCGGGCGAAAGCCCCAGTTCCTGGCTGAAGCCCCATCCCAGGCTGGCAAGCAGCATGCCCTTGGCCGTGTCCGCAAGCAATTCCCGTCGGCTAGGTCCGGCCATGGCTTTACTCCCCGGGAGAAGCAGGTGAAACCACTCCTAAACCTAACATTTTTCCGGCTTCATAAATTGGAAAAAGCTGGAGGTCCATGCCTGGGTGCCCAATTCGTAGCGGAATTGGCCTCCAAACCCTACCTGCCCGGCAAAAACGGGAATGGCTCCGAAGGCTCGAATTGCTTGACGGCGTTGCCGTTGTAGGTCTTGCCACCGGCTACGGTCAGCTTCTTAACCGGCGCGCCTTCCGTCAGGTCCAGGTCGGCCAAGGGCACCCAGAAAACCGTGGGGCTGGTGGCTGAGTCAAAATAGAAGATCCTGTTTTTCTGGTCATGAACGGTCCGCCAAATGGTGCTGGCGATATTGGGTTGACCGGGTACGGAAATTCCAAGGGGAACCGACACCCCGCGGATGATGCTAAACACCTCGGCGACGGCCTTTTTCGCGTCATCTGTCTTGGGCACGGCCTGGATGAAAAACGAGGCTCGGGCGAACCGGTCCGAAGCGCGGTTGGTGCCCGGAAGCATCGCCAGCCCGCCTATTTGCTCCCAGTACTTGTTCAATGCCAATTGCTCATCAAAGGTGGGGGAATTGGTCATCACCTGGTATTGGCGCCCATGGTGAATCACCAGCTTGCCGCCCACATATTCAAAAATCGCGGAATCACCCGACGGGTCTGAAAGCGATAGATGCCCGTGCCCCTTGGCACCGTTGGGCAGCGTGGGCGCCAGGATGGTGAATGGTTCCTTGCGCAGAGCCTCCACCGCTTCCGCCACCGTGGAATAGTTGTCCAGCGCGTACTGCGCCCAGCAGGCGATCGACAACAGCGGCTTGGTTCCATCCGCCTTGCCATAGTCAGATTCCACCAAGTAGAGGGTGTTGGCTACCAACCCCTTCTCGTTCATGCCGTCAACGCTGGCAACACCGTAGAACGAGCAGACCACACTGCCGTACTTGCTGGTCCATTCCAGCGATCCAGGCCCAGAAACCCCATCGCGCTTCATGCCCCGCGGGAATGCGTACAGGTTGGTCCCTGGGTCCTCCACCCAGTCCATCGAACGGGCCACCACAACCGTGCCATTGGGTCCCAGATAAACACATCGGGTGCAAGCTTCCAGCGCTGCCGGAAGACCGGCCAGCCCGGCCAGGGCCAAAGAAGCCCCAATCGCCACTTTCATCCAAATCATCCAGCGCATGGCTTGTCCTCCTTTTCAGGGTTAAGTCCCTGGAATTCTGGGAATTATGGGCCTCGTGGTTCCAAAAGCAACGGACCCTTTCCTGAAAGTCCGCTATCAATAAGGCATGGAACCACCCATCCTGCTCCACCTGACCGTCGGACTGATCGCCTGGGCCTTCCTCAGCATGGGGGCGGCTGTCGCGGGCCTTTATTTCCCAGCCAAAGGCAACACCGATTGCTGGCGCGGCTTCTGGTTCATGAATGCCATCTGGGGTCTCATTGATGGCCTCATCGGCTGGGCCAACCTGTTGACCGGCCCGGTGGAGATCGATTTCCTCCAAAGGGTCCTGACGATCAACTCAGGGCTCGACTTGGCCTACATCACCACCGGCATCATCCTTGCCACCCGGCAGAAGCCCCTCCTGAAGGGCTTCGGCTGGGCCATCCTGTTGCAAGGCCTTTTCCTGCTGGTGTTTGACCTCGTTTTCCTGGGTCTGGCCAGCCGGGGTGGATAGGAACGCCTACGCCCCAAGCGCCGTCAGCACTTGGTGGGCCGCTTCGGCCTGATTGAGCACATAGAAATGCACCCCCGGGGCCCCTTGGCGAATCAGGTCCTCGGTTTGCCTTCGGGCATGCTCCGCGCCGATCTTGGCCGTCGCAGCCGGGTCATCCTTGTGTTTTTCCAGTTCCGCGTACAGCGCCTTGGGAAGCTTGGCGGCGCACAGCGACGTGATCCGCTGGATCTGCGGGAAATTCACAATCGGTAGCAGACCAGGCACCAGAGGGATCTGGATGCCCAGTTTCCGGCATCGTTCCACAAATCGATAGTAATCCGCGTTGTCGTAGAAAAGCTGGCAAACCACCGCGTCGGCTCCCGCATCCACCTTGGTCTTCAGGTGGCGCAGGTCGTCCTCGGGGCTGGTGGCCTCCTGGTGCGTTTCCGGGTACCCCCCCACGCCGATCCCCATGTCGGGAAATTCCCGGCGGATCACCGCCACCAGTTCGTTGGCGTAACCCAGACCCCCATCGATCTTCCGGAATCCCTCCTGTCCCTTGGGAGGGTCTCCCCGCAGCGCCATGATATTCGTGATGCCCCGTTCGCGGGCCTGGCGGACGAAATCCAGCAGGGCTTCCACAGTCAGTCCCACGCAAGTCAGGTGGGCCATGGTGGCCACCTGGGGATGCCGGCGCATGATTTCGGAGCAGATATCCAGCGTGGGGCCCTGGGTGGAGCCACCCGCACCGAAAGTGCAACTGAAATAGGCCGGCTTGAAGGCCATCAACCGGTCCACCGCCGCGTACATCGACTCCAACCCGGCGGGGGTTTTGGGCGGGAACACCTCAAAGGACCACACAGGCCCCTTCCCTGACAGCAAATCCTTCAATCGCTTGGACATGCGATCACCCGCCCCACGATTCGACCCTGGACCCTTGGACTTCGTCGGCCCGATGAGTCTTTATAGCGCACCAACCTCAAGGAATCCAAAGAGCCCCGGATAGCCCTGGTTTCCCCTAAGCTGGTGGGAACGATCAGGTTCTTGAGGAAACTCCACAACTCCATGACCACGGCACCTCAACCCGGCGAGGCCGGAAACGATGAACCCACTCCTTCCTGGGAGCAGGCGCGCCAGTGGGATCGGGACCATGTATGGCACCCCTTTGAGCCACATGACCCCGAAGACCCCCTGCGCCCTCCCCTGTTTCTCAGCGGGGAAGGCTGTTGGCTGTTTGATAGCGAGGGCAATCGGCTGCTGGACGGGGTCTCCTCCCTGTGGTGCAACCTGCACGGGCACCGCGTGCCCCGCATCGACCAGGCGGTGCGCGACCAATTGGATCGCCTGGCCCACTGCACCCTGTTGGGCGCCGCCCATGAACCCGCCGCGCGCCTGGCGCGCAAACTGGTGGAAATCGCCCCACCTGGACTGAACCGGGTCTATTTTTCAGACAATGGCGCCACCGCGGTGGAGGCCGCCCTCAAGATCGCCTTCCAGTACCAGCAACAACGCCCCGACCCGAAGCCCGGCAAGACCCGCTACCTGGCCCTGAACGAGGCCTATCACGGCGACACGCTGGGCGCGGTCGCCGTGGGCGACATCCCGCGCTTCCACCGCCAATTCGGCCCCCTGTTGTTCCCGGTCAAGCGGGCGTGCCAGCCGTTTTGCTACCGCTGCCCGCTCGGCCTTGCCCGGCCTGCCTGCCAACTGGCCTGCGCCAACGAGGCCGTGGGGTTGATTCAACGCCACGCCGACGAATTGGCGGCTGTGATCGTGGAACCGGTGGTGCAAGGGGCGGCGGGCATGGTGGTGGCTCCGGAAGGCTGGCTGCGCGCCGTGGCGGATGCCTGCAAACGGCACGATGTGTTACTCATCGCCGATGAGGTGGCCACCGGCTTTGGCAGAACCGGCAAGCTGTTCGCCTGCCAGCATGAGGGCGTCACCCCCGAT